>Ga0247724_1000093_pt1 | contig 25294 bp, 25 predicted proteins | sample OKSTACKMC2E_FD_182776 | JGI IMG/M metagenome (GOLD analysis project Ga0247724, IMG submission 182776) | Subsurface sediment microbial communities from gas well in Oklahoma, United States - OK STACK MC-2-E | ecosystem: Environmental > Terrestrial > Deep subsurface > Rock core/Sediment | place... | reverse complement strand
TCCGCGGATGCAGGGTTGTTGACTGCTTCGGCAAGATCGAACTGGAACAGTTTGATCTCGCCGCTGTAATTGACTTCGCGTACCAACAGCGCGTACTCAAGGTCAGCAGTCGTATGTAAATCAGACCAAAAGGATTGGATAAGATTATTCACCCGCATGCCTTGCTTGAAAGCATATTTGCCTGGACGCACAACAGCGCCGGCAACAACCACTTCATTTTCAAAACGTGGTGACGTAGAACCAAGCCGCAATACATCGCCTGCTTTCACCTGCACCTGCAATCCCTCGGCACTGGTCAAATCAAGGTTAAGTAAATCGCGGACATTTTGTTTGTTGACGCGTTCAACTATGGCATTTTGGGTAAAAGCACCAGGCTTTGCGCCTCCGGCCATTTCCAGCAGCTTCGCTACCGTTTCGCCGGGCTTCACTTCATAGATAGCCGGACGCACAACTTCACCAACCACCTCAACTAAACCCGCTACAGGTTTAACCAATATGACATCGCCCTGTTGTACCGGGATATCGCCAGATGCATCACCCCGCAACAACAAATCGTAAACGTCAAAATTGCCAATCACTTCACCGTCACGACTAATTTGGATCTGGCGTAAAGAACCGATATCCGAGATACCTTTGCTCATAGTCAGGACACTACTGACGGTTGCCATCGCTGGTACAGCATAGCTTCCGGGATTGTTGACTTCGCCAGCGACAAAAACAGTGATAGTGCGCAGTTCAGCCATGCTAAGGGCCACTTCAACGCCCAACATTTGCGCTTTGATTTTTTCGCTCAACAGCTGTCGTGTTTGAGCAAAGGTGAGACCAGACACCGGATATGCACCGATATCCGGGATAGATACCGTGCCATTGCGTTCAACAATCAGTTCTTCAGTTAAACTTTCCTTGCCAAAAACCTGCAGCAATAACTGGTCACCGGGTCCAACAATATAAGTGTCGGGCACTGGAACATTTTCTAAAGATACGTTTTGCTGGCGTTTAAACAGGTTCAGACCAAAGCGCTCGGCTTTCTTTTCGCCGACTTCTTCTACTGGTTGTTCTTTTTCTTCCGGCTCTTCTTCTAGATAATCTGCGGTATCACCTGCTTCGAGGGATTTATCTTTAGCTGATTGCTTTTTCAGATCCGAAGCCTTTAACCCATACTGCTTTAAAAGGCGCTGTTGTTCAGCTTTTGGTAATTTTTTGAATTGCGCCATCATCGCCGGCGACATAGCTGCGGTTTGTGACATTGCGGAGATAGGAAAACATACTGCTAATAACAGCATGAATAACCTGATTATTTTAATCACTCTCTGGCTCCGTGATTGTTAAAAATTAAGCAAAGATGCCGGCATTCTGAATGTAAATAATATGCGTCTGCATTTCAGGGGCTGCATTCTACCTTCAGTTCAATAACACTACGAGTAAAACTGGCGGCGATTATGAAGATCTGCACATTTCAGTTACAGAATTTTACATACCACCCCATCGCTTCGGCTATGCCCTGCTCTATCCGGTATTGCGGGTCATACCCCAGTAGTTTTTTTGCTTTACCGATGTCAGCCTGCGAATGACGGACATCGCCAGCGCGGAAATCGCGGTATTCAGGTTGTTGCTGTGATACTGCGGCGCCCTCAGCCAATAACGCCTGCCGAATCGCGGCAAACAAGGTATTCAGTGTGGTGCGGTCACCGACAGCCACATTATAAACCTGGTCTTTTGCATCATCCGGCGCAGTGGCAGCCAAAATATTCATCTGCACTGTATTATTGATGTAACAGAAATCCCGACTGGTTTCGCCATCCCCGTTGACGAAAACCGTTTCGCCTTTCAGCAGAGCGGCTGTCCACTTTGGAATGACCGCTGCATAAGCGCCATCTGGATCCTGACGTTTACCAAAGACATTGAAGTAACGTAAGCCTATGCATTTGAAGCCATAAGTTTTGGCAAACACCCCTGCATACAACTCGTTAACATACTTAGTCACGGCGTAAGGCGATAATGGATTACCAATATTTTCCTCAACCTTTGGCAACGCCGGATGGTCACCGTAAGTTGAACTGCTGGCTGCATAAGTAAAACTGTTGACGCCGGCATCCTTCGCTGCAACCAGCATATTCAGAAAGCCGGTGATATTCGCGGCATTAGTCGTAATAGGGTCATGGATGGAACGGGGAACTGAACCCAGGGCAGCCTGGTGCAACACGTAATCGACGCCATGCACCGCTTGCTGGCAATCGCTAAATTCGCGGATATCGCCTCTGATAAAGCGGAAACGCTGCCACTGCTCGGCAGTCACACTGGTCTGTACTTCGTCCAGATTACGTTGGTGCCCGGTCGCAAAGTTGTCCAGACCAACCACTTGCTGGTCAAGTTTCAAAAGCTGCTCCAGCAAATTAGAGCCAATAAATCCTGCGACTCCGGTTACCAGCCACACTTTTGGATTTGCTTTGAGGGTGTCGCATACCTGCCGATATTTATTTGTCATATCTCTTTCTCAAAGCCGAATATCAGATTCCTGTGCTGACAACACATACTTCAGGTCGTATAGCACATGATTTTCTTTACCAAAAGCACGGATACCTGCAGCGCCTAAGGCTTTAAATTGCTGATGCGCGACTGCCAGAATGACTGCATCGTAGCCACCAGTACTCGCTTGCTGCACCGGGGTGATACCATATTCATGCTGGGCTTCTTCCGCATCAACCCATGGGTCATAAATGTCGGGCACAATACCGTACTCTGATAATTCATTAATAATATCAATAACTTTGGTATTTCGAATATCAGGGCAGTTTTCTTTAAAGGTCAGGCCCAGCACCAGGACACGAGCACCTGATACTGCGACTTGTTGTTTGATCATTTGCTTAATCAGCTGTGAGACCACGTAACGGCCCATGTTATCGTTAATCCGGCGACCAGCCAGAATAACTTCCGGGTGATAGCCAACAGCTTGTGCCTTATGAGTCAGATAATAAGGATCAACACCAATACAATGACCGCCAACCAAGCCCGGACGGAACGGCAGGAAATTCCATTTTGTGCCTGCGGCTAACAAAACTTCTTCAGTATCAATATCAAGCCGATTAAAAATAACTGCTAATTCATTGATAAGAGCAATATTTAAATCACGTTGCGTATTTTCAATGACCTTTGCGGCTTCAGCAACTTTAATACTGCTGGCTTTGTAAGTGCCGGCAGTAATAATGCTGCCATAGACCCGGTCAACAAAATCTGCGATCTCTGCCGTTGAGCCAGAGGTGACTTTGCGGATATTGACCAGACGATGTTGTTTATCTCCCGGGTTAATCCGCTCCGGACTATAGCCGGCAAAAAAGTCCTGATTGAACTTTAAGCCGGATACCCGCTCAATGACAGGGATACAGTCTTCTTCTGTCGCTCCCGGATATACGGTGGATTCATAAACAACGATGTCACCCGGTTTGACGACTGCACCGAGTGTCTCTGAGGCTTTGATCAACGGAATGAGATCCGGACGATGGTGCTCATCAATTGGGGTCGGCACGGTAACAATAAAAAAATTACAGGCTTTTAGTTCTGATTTGTCACAGCTATATGTCAGCAACCGGGCAGAACGTAATTCTTCAGAATCGACCTCAAGTGTGTGGTCCTTAAACTGCTTTAATTCCTCAATACGTGCTGCTGAAATATCAAAACCAACAGTCGGGAATTTTTTACCAAACTCTACAGCAAGTGGCAGTCCAACGTAGCCGAGGCCAATCACACCAATTTTTACTTCCGACAAATTCAACATGGATATTCCTTTACTTCGTTTGGCCATGAGTTCCGGCGTTTTGAAAATGCGCTTTGATACTGTCAACAATACGACCGCAGGCTAAGCCGTCACCATAAGGGTTATGCGCAAAGCTCATGCTGTCGTAATAATGTTGATCAGTCATCAGTTTGTGCACCTCTGACACTATGACTTGCTGGTCGGTTCCCACCAGTTTGACTGTGCCTGCCGCGACAGCTTCAGGACGCTCTGTGGTATCGCGCATCACCAGCACAGGTTTGCCCAAGGATGGGGCTTCCTCCTGAATTCCACCTGAATCGGTCAACACGAGATAGCTTCGGCTCATCAGATAGACAAATGGCAGATAGTCCTGCGGCGCAATCAAATGCACATTCGGGCTGTTGCTCAGCAAACGGTACACCGGCTCACGCACATTTGGATTCAGATGGACCGGGTACACCACATCACAATCGGGGAACTGCTCTGCAATCGTCCTTAAAGCGGCACAGATATTTTCAAAACCGGCGCCAAAGCTTTCGCGGCGATGGCCCGTCACCAAAATCAACCGGCGACCACCCTGACCATATGGGAACTGGCTGGCGAACTGCTGACTTAACGTCTGGTCTGCGTCTATTTTTGCGACGACCTGATGCAGCGCATCAATGACCGTGTTACCGGTAACTTCGATGTTTGCCGGATTCGTGTTTTCACGCAACAGATTGTCGCGGGAGGTCGCCGTCGGGGCAAAATGCAGCGTGGTGATAGCTCCCGTCAGACGCCGGTTTGCTTCTTCTGGCCATGGGCTGTAGATATTGCCGGTCCGAAGACCAGCTTCAACGTGGCCAACGGCTGTTTTTTCGTAGTAACAGGCTAATGCGGCAGCAAAAGTCGTGCTGGTATCGCCGTGCACCAACACGATATCTGGCTGGAAGTCACGCAGAACAGGCTTGATATTGAGCAGAATGCTGGTCGCAACGTCATATAAGTCCTGACCCGCTTTCATGATGGCTAAATCATACTCTGGCACGATGTTAAACAGTTTCAGGACTTGATCAAGCATTTCCCGGTGCTGGCCTGTGACACAAACGCGGCTGTCTATAGCCGGATCTTGTTTTAACAAATTGACCAGTGGTGCCATTTTTATGGCTTCAGGGCGGGTACCAAAGACACTCAGGACTTTAATCATCAGCGGATTCCATTGCGATCATACCAAAAATGGCATTTAGCTTAACAAAACTGAGGCGCTGCGCATAGGGGCGCTTGCCGGGGACTTTACGGATGAGTGGAAAAAACAGCAAACTTTAGTTAATAAATAGATACAAATGAGCAACACCGCACAAAAAGGCTGTCAAGTTAAGTTTTATGCAGGTTATACAGCAGTTCGGCTTCAGCGCGTGGCAACTCACACTCGCGCATAACCTCTTCCAGCGGCGCACCTAGCTGTACCATTTTCATCGCTCGGTTGTACAGCTTTGAATCCGGATCAAACATGTCAATTTTTTGCTGTTGCTCAGCAAGCTGAGCCTGATTCTCGGCTACTTCAGACAGCTGATTGCTCAACGAACGCTGCTGCAGCTCCAATGCAATCACCCGTTGGCCGATACCTATAAATCCGGCCCGGATCTCTTCAATTTCAGCATTGAGCAACCGGAGCTGTTCCAGAGCAAGCTGATGTTGCAGGCTTTGTGCTATCCGCTCTTCACGTTGGCTTTTGTGTTGCCAAAGCACAAAAACGACCAGCAGCACACAGGCTGCCGGCACGGTAAGCAAAACGAGCAATTCGAAAGACAGATTCACAGGATAATCGTCAGATACTGGTAATTTCTTCCCACTCTTCGTCAGTGAGCAGTTTGTTCAAATCAACCAGGATCAGCAGTTCACCATCGCGGTTCGACACCCCCTGGATAAACTTGGCACTTTCGTCAGTACCTACATTTGGTGCTGTATCAATTTCTGAGGCGCGCAGGTACACCACTTCAGCAACGCTGTCGACGAGGATCCCAATGACCTGTTTATCTGCTTCGATAATGACAATACGGCTATTTTCGGTAACATCGGATGGAGGTAAACCAAAACGGGCTCTGGTATCGATAACGGTCACAACGTTACCACGCAGATTGATAATACCTAATACATAGATCGGAGCACCCGGCACCGGCGCAATGTCGGTATACCGCAGCACTTCCTGCACCTGCATCACGTTGATGCCGTAGGTCTCTTCCTGCAGCTTAAAAGTCACCCATTGCAGAACCTGATCGGTGGTCTCTTTGCCTTTGCCGGACTGGGCCAGTAAATTACTCATTTAACGCTCCTCTACCTGATTCATTCTCAGCGTTCAGTCAGAACTCGCTGCACCTTTTGCCAACAAGGCAATCAGGGCGTCAACATCTAACAACGCACACATATGCTGCTTAATTAATCCGGCGAGCCAAGGCCGTTTGCCTTCGGAGGACCGCCATTTCACATCATCTTGTTCAAGGGAAACCGTATTGACCAGTGTCTCGCAGGCAAGGCCCCATGAGCTCTTACCAAGCATAATAACATATTGATAGTTTAGCTTTTCTGCCAGTGATTGGTCATATTTTTCTGGCATCACCCACATGGCAGTATTGACCACGTTTATCTTTTGGTCACGATATAGCATGACACCTTTGTACCAGTCTGGCTTACCCGGCAAGGTGTTTAAAGTCCCCATTTGATGGATGCCACCAAGTTCTTTTAATGGCAGCGCTACTTTTAAACCTGCGACCTCGAAAAACAGTGCCTGAAACTTGCCCTGCCGATAGCTCTTTTCCACTACCGGAGCTGCAGGTGGCGGTGGCGTGACAACTTTTTGTACGACAGGTTCTGCTTGTACCGGCGTGACTTTTGCTGCTACCGCTGTAGTTTGTGGCTTAACAGGGGCCACAATTTTAGGCTGCGCCTCAGCTACAGGCTTAGCGACGACCTTCGGCGCCTGAACTTCGGCGGCAGGTTTTACATCAGCAAGCAGCTTGTTCAGCTGTTGCTTCTGCACCGTAACCGGCGCCGGTTCCTGCTCTTCGGTCAGTAAGGCATTCAGATAACTGCGCATCACCTTGCGGCTGGCGAACAGATCACTCATGCGCAGACTCCTGATTTAACTGGAGTAAATATGTCAGCAAGGTATTGTAAGCAAACACTCCCCGAGACTTTGGTGCAAAAACCGGCGGCGGCGTCTGCGCCAGACTGGCATCGCGCATTTTGGTGTCAATCGGAATAACCGCTGACCAGACCAAATCACCATATTTTGCTTTGAGTTCTTTGTATGCTTCCAGTGACGCTTTTGTCCGCTTGTCGTACATCGTCGGCACTATGGTGAAATCATATGCGGGCTGGGACGGCGACTGCATCAATTGCATAGTGGCCAGCATCCGGTCCAGGCCTTTGAGTGCCAAAAACTCTGTCTGCACCGGTATCAAAATCCTGTTACAAGCCGCCATCGCATTAACCATCAACACCCCGATGACGGGTGGGCAATCGATCAGTACATAGTCATACTCATCGGCAACCTTCGCCAGCGCTTTTTTTAGAATAAGCCCCATGCCGCCTTTGTCACCCAAAGAGCGGTCCAGCGTAGCCAAAGCCATGGACGACGGCAAAATATCCAGATTATCGACCCCACTGGGGCATAATGATTGCAGGATCTCTTCTTTGGTAATGTCTTTGCCGCGAATAAAAATGTCGTAAACACTGTTTTCCAGTTCTTCCGCGTCGATACCAAAATAATAAGTTAATGACGCATGCGGATCAGTATCGATCAATAACACACGAAAGCCACGGCCGGCTAACAAGGCACCCAGCGTCACCGTCGATGTGGTTTTTCCAACGCCGCCTTTCTGATTCGCAATAGTCCAGACTACCAATTCAATTATCCCGTTTCTGCTGCACCGGTGCTGCGTTATCAGCAGCCGATGTAATTTTAATACCACCGTGTGGCAATCGAATCACTTTAATAGTGCCGTCCGCCGACACTTCCACATCTTCCGAGGCTAATGCCGGCGTTTGTTCAGATGAAGCCGCTGTGTCACTCGGTTTGGCCGCTGCGTTTTTAGCCGGCAACTCAGCCGCTGATTGCGGTACCTGCGCCGACAACTTAGAAACCGCAATGACTACCTTGCGGTTCTCAGTACGGCCAGCTGCGGTACTGTTATCCGCAAAAGGTGAGTATTGGCCATAACCCTCTGCAGCCATTCGCTCCGGATTGACACCTAATGCCTGCAAACGACGTAACACGGCCATTGCTCTGGCCATCGACAATTCCCAGTTCGAATCAAAAATTTCGTTGTGGATCGCTTCATTGTCAGTGTAGCCTCTGACCCTGATCACATTATTGGTCTGGTTCAGCAGCGTAACAATTTCTTTCAGCACTATGTCGGCGGAAGCAATAGGTGAGCCACTGCCGCTGGGAAATAGCAAACCACTATTAAGCTGAATGGTCAGCCAGTCTTCATCAGACTCAACTTTAGCCACGCCTTTTTCAATTAAATTAGCCAGCGACTGCGTCAGCTGCTCTTGTAATGACACCAGTGGGTTACCAAACTGCGGCTTCTCCAGCACAGGCTGTTCCTTTGCGTCTGCCACAATCTCCGGACCACTTGGTACCTCAAGCGAAGTCCCAAATTGCTGGTAATCGCTGCGCGGCTGATTGTCGGTAAGCACTGCATCACCGGTCACACCGGTTTGGTCCGCCGCAGGTTTCTCAAAGACCTGCGACAGTGTTTCTGAAATGGTTTTATATTGTTCTTCTTTGTGGATAGCGATGGAATACAACACCACAAACAGCGCAAACATCAGCGTGACATAATCGGCGTAAGACACCAGCCAACGGTCCAGTGGCTCCTGCTCGTTTTCCTGATGCCGCACCCGATGGCGATACATCTCAGCTCACCCGATAAGCGGCGAGTTTGCGCTCGATCACCCGCGGATTTTCACCATTTGCGATAGAGACGACACCTTCGACTATTAATTCCTGATACAAACAGCGCTGCACAACCACCGCTTTTAATTTGTTCGCAACCGGAATAAAAATCAGGTTGGCAAAACCAACGCCATAAATAGTTGCGACAAAGGCAGTCGCAATACCACTGCCAAGCAACTCCGGATTATTGATATTTTGCATGGCCTGAATAAGCCCCAACACTGCACCGATGATGCCGATGGTTGGGCTGTACCCGCCCATGGCTTCGTAGATACGTGCACTGCGCAATAGACGTTCACGTTCCAGAGTCAGTTCCGCGTCAAGCGCATCCTGAATAATGGCAGGTTCAATCCCGTCGACTAATAAATTCAGCGCATTATGCAGAAAAGGGTCCGTCTCCTGTAAAGCCTCAGCTTCAAGAGACAAAAAACCGTTAGTTCTGGCCGCGGTGCCCCAATTAATCAGTCGCTCAACAGTCGCATTTAATGGCACATATTGCGCTTTAAACACCCAGGCAAGCATTTTTACACCAACGGTGAATTGTGGCAGCGGCGTCTGAAACAGCACTGCTCCTAAGGTTCCACCCACGACAATCACTAAAGCCGGCAAATCAAACAGGGTGTCCAAGTGACCGCCATGTAACGTAAATCCGCTGGCAATCGCAAATAAACCCAGTGTCAAACCCAGTAAAGCAAGTCTATCCATGTCCGACTTCCGCCTGCATTTTGCTGGCTACATCCACCAAACTGACTTCCACATCTGTCAGGCCTGCGGCCGTAACTGCCTGCGGCATGCCGTAAACAACACTGCTGGCTTCGTCCTGAGCCCAGATTTTCGAGCCAAATTGTTTTAGCAGCCGGGCGCCATCACGCCCATCGGAGCCCATACCGGTCAAAACGACTGCCAGCACTTTATCCTGAAATACTTTAGCCGCACTGCCAAAGGTGATATCGACACTGGGTTTGAAAGTGATACGCGGCGAATCATCTTCTTTAATTCGGATTTTGCAATGTGCGTCAGAGCCTTCCAACAACATTTGTTTGCCACCGGGGGCCAGATAAGCGACTCCCGGACGCAATACATCCCCATCGGCAGCTTCTTTTACTTCAATCTTCGCTAAGGTATTTAAGCGTGCGGCAAAAGCCCCGGTAAAAGCAGCAGGCATATGCTGTACCAATAACACAGGTAACGGGAAATTAGCTGGCAGCGCAGTAATAATCGTCTGCAAGGCTACCGGGCCACCGGTAGAAGTTCCAATTGCCACCAAGCGGTAAGACTTACCTGACACTTTAAAGGGTCGGTCATGGTTTTCAGCAGTATCTAGGCGCTCGACGGTACGCAGTAATTCGGCTCTGCTCGCCGGAGTACGCGCAATCGGCGCTGGCACCGTTCGCGGTGCGGATGCGGGTGCGGGTGCGGACACAGAAGCTGACGGCATTTTTGGCGCAACACGGCGTTTAGCCACTGCTTTGATGCGCTGACGCAACAGATCTATAGCGTCGGCTTTGTCCCGCGCGATGTCTTCAAACTTTTTCGGCAGAAAGTCAGTTGCACCCGCTTCAAGTGCATCCAGCGTTGCTTTCGCACCATTGTGCGTTAAAGAAGAGAACATCAGGATTGGCGTGCGCTGCACCTTGAGAATTTCTCTGACCGCCTGAATGCCGTCCATCACCGGCATCTCAACATCCATGGTGATCACATCTGGCTTCAGCTCAGCAGCCTTTTCTATCGCTTCTCTGCCATTATTTGCCGTTCCAGCGACAATCATCTCCGGATCTGCAGCAATAATTTCTGTCAGCCGGCGACGGAAAAAGCTGGAATCGTCCACCACTAATACTCTGATTGCCATAGAGTTTGCTCCTATGACACTAAGTTATTGAAGCGGTCGAATTTAATTTTCGATTGTTTGGCGTAATGCTTCAGCAAGTTGGGTACATCCAGAATCAGCGCAATACTGCCATCGGATGTAATTGTTGCGCCAGCCATCCCCGGAGTCCCTTGTAACAGCGCATCAAGTGGCTTGATCACAACTTCTTCCTGGCCAATCAACGAATCGACCACAAAACCGACCTGCTGCGTACCGATCTGAACAATGACTACATGGCCCTGCTCCCGCCGCAGCTTTTTATCGGCGCCTTTGACCAGCCAGTGTTGTAAATAAAACAGTGGGATAGCTTTGTTCCGCACGACAATAGTCAACTGGCCGTCGACGATATTGGTCTTAGACAGGTCAAGATGGAAAATTTCGTTAACTGTTGCCAACGGCAATGCAAACGGCTGTTTACCGACGACGACCATCAGGGTTGGCAAGATCGCCAGCGTCAGTGGAACTTTGATCTCAAGCAAGGTCCCCTGACCTAACTTCGAATGAATGTGGACGGTACCATTGAGCTGATTGATCTTGGTTTTCACCACGTCCATGCCGACGCCGCGACCGGAAATGTCCGAGATTTGCTCTTTGGTAGAAAAACCAGGCGCGAAAATCAGATTAAAGGCTTCAGTGTCCGACATTCTGGTTGCTGCATCCGGATCGAGCACACCACGTTTGATAGCAATAGACTTCAGCTTCTCCGGATCCATCCCTGCACCATCATCCTGAATGGTCAACAGAATATGGTCGCCGGCCTGCTGTGCAGCAAGCTTTACCAGACCGGTACGCGGTTTGCCGGATTTCACCCGGACATCCGGCATCTCGATGCCATGATCGACGGAGTTGCGCACTAAGTGCACCAGAGGGTCGGCTAAAGCCTCAACCAAGTTTTTATCCAGGTCAGTTTCTTCACCTTCCAGCTCAAGATTGATCTCTTTTTGCAGCGAGCGGGCTAAATCGCGAACCACCCGTGGGAACCGGCCAAATACTTTTTTGATTGGCTGCATGCGGGTTTTCATCACCGCGCCTTGCAAATCAGCAGTTACCACATCCAGATTGGAAATGGCTTTGCTCATTTCTTCATTCTGGGCACCACTGGACAGACTGACCAGGCGGTTTCGAACCAGTACCAACTCTCCAACCATATTCATGATTTGATCAAGCCGTTTGGTATCGACCCGAACCGTGGTATCAGCCTGAGCTGCGCCTTTACTTTCGCCATCTCCACTGTCTTTTTCCCGGGCAGCAGGAGGTGCTTTTGGTTCTTCAGGCTTCGCGGCAGGCGCTTTGGCTACCGGGGCCGGTGCTGGAACCGGAGTAGGTTTTGCTGGCTCAGGCTTAGCAGCGACCGGCGGTTTTGCCGCTGGTGGTGGCGTTGGCACAGCCGGACCTGCCGGAGCTTTGCCTTTACCATGAAGCTCATCCAATAGTGACTCAAACTCATCGTCACTAATATCATCACCACCAGCAGCTGCGGCTGGCGAAGCAGCCACTGATTTAGCCGGCGTGGCAGGTACAGCAGGTGTTGCATCAATCTGACCCGGAATAAAAGAGCCTTTGCCGTGCAACTGGTCGAGGATAGCTTCAAACTCATCATCAGTGATGTCTGTGCTGTCAGAGCTAACCGTAGCCGGCGCAGCAGCTACCGGCGTACTATCGCGACCAGGCGCACCTGAGCCATGCAGCTCGTCGAGCAGACGTTCAAATTCGTCCTCGTTGATATCATCCAGTGAACCGGTTTCTGCAGCCGGCTCCGCTTCAGTTTCATAAGAAACCGCGGCGTCGAAGGATTCGAGGCTCATCTCAGGTTCTGCAGCAGCGACATGCTGCACTTCAGCAGTTTCGCCTTCCGCTTCAGGTTCGCTCAGCCGATGCAAGGCATGTAGCAGTTCCGGCGCGGCAGGCTCCAGCGGCTGATGGGCCTGGACATTAGCAAACATTTCGTTGATCGCATCAAGCGCTTGCAGGATGACGTCCATAAGTTCGGAAGTCACCCGGCGTTTGCCGGTACGCAGAATATCAAACACGTTTTCTGCACCGTGACAGGCGTCAACCAGCTCTGTCAGCGATAAAAAACCAGCACCACCTTTTACCGTATGAAATCCACGAAAAATCGCGTTCAGCAAAGCAGAATCGTCGGGGTTGTTTTCTAGTTCGACCAACTGTTCAGCTAATGCTTCAAGGATCTCGCCGGCTTCGACTAGGAAATCCTGTAAAATATCCTCATCTAAATCAAAGCCCATGCCACTTTACCTCTCTCAGAACCCTAAACTCGATAATAAATCGTCAACATCATCCTGCCCCTGCACAACATCATTCCGGCTGCCGGCATCGATAATTGGCCCTTCGGCCTCATGGCCCGCTTTCGGTTTGCGCACTGTTGCAGGTTTAGCTTCTGCAGCGACAGTGACATGTCCAAATGCTGTTAATAAGCCGATCAGGCTGTCTTCCACTTCGCGCACCAGCTCAATAACCCGACGCAATATTTGCCCGGTTAAATCCTGAAATCCCTGCGCCATCAAAACTTCGGTCATAGACCCTTGCAACGCGGCAACGTTGGTCGATGATTCGTGTAAAAAGCTGTTCAAACTATGGCATAAGGCTTTGAATTCACCAAGTTTCATATTCCTGGTCATCAATTTCTGCCATTCCGGGAGGATTGCGTTTAAGCTGACGCCCAGCTTATCGGCGATAGGCAAACAGGACTCGACTGCGTCCATGGTCTGGTTGGCTGCTTGCTCAGTCATATCTATGACATGGGAAAGCCTGCGCTTGGCATCAGGAATATCTTCTTCCAATAAATTGCTGATGGAAGGATCGACCTGGAAACTTTTTAATGAATCGTGCAGTTGACGCGTCAGTTTTCCAACTTCGGCAAAGAGTTCAGAAGAGCCGGGGACTGCAAGTCCCTGAACCAGCTCATTAGCAGCATCCTGCTCGCCCATCTCCAACAACTGCACAAGCTCGCGCGCCTGTTCAAGGGTGATAATAGGTGCCGTATATGCAGACATAGCGCCACTCCTGTGTCAGATACGGATTAACCTAAGCGCTCGAAGACTTTTGATAACTTCTCTTGTAACGTTGCAGCAGTAAAAGGTTTTACGATATAACCATTCACACCAGCCTGAGCAGCCGCGATAATTTGTTCTTTTTTAGCTTCGGCGGTGACCATCAGAACCGGGATATGTTTTAACTTCGCATCAGCACGGATCGCACGTAACAAATCGATCCCTTGCATACCAGGCATATTCCAGTCGGTGACGACAAAATCAAAATCACCATTTTGCAGCATTGGCAGAGCCGTGCTGCCATCATCTGCTTCCTGTACGTTGGTAAAGCCCAAGTCACGTAACAGGTTTTTAATGATGCGTCTCATAGTAGAAAAGTCGTCTACCACGAGAATTTTCATATTTTTATCCAAAATCCCCTCCGACGAGATACCCCAGTGGTTATCCACAAAAATTACAACCAGTCTTGCATCCGCGACCTTAATCGCAATAACGCCTGACTATGAATCTGACTGACCCGAGATTCGCTGACGCTGAGCACTTCGCCAATCTCTTTTAAATTGAGTTCGTCATTATAATAGAGCGACAATACTATTGCCTCACGCTCCGGTAAGCTACTGATATTTTTTACCAATGCCTGCTGGAACGAATCGTTGGCCTGCTCTTCGAACAGTTGATCATCTTGCTTATCGTTTGCTGTGACCAACGCGTCTTCACTGATGCCTAAATCTTCCATGCCGATAATGCGGCCATTGCTGGCGTCGCTGAGCATGTGATGATACTCATCTAAAGTTATATCAAGTTTTTCAGCAACTTCAACATCTTTTACGTCACGGCCTAATGTTGCTTCCAGTTCGGCTATTGTTTCAGCAATCAAACGTGAATTACGGTGCACAGAACGCGGAGTCCAGTCACCGCGGCGGATCTCATCAAGCATAGACCCCCTGATGCGAATACCGGCGAAAGTCTCAAAGCTGGCACCTTTGGTGCTGTCAAAATTTTTAGCGGCTTCAATCAGACCAATCATGCCCGACTGAATTAAATCATCAACCTGCACACTGGCCGGCAGGCGGGCCAGTAAGTGGTATGCAATACGTTTAACCAGAGGAGCATGCTTCTCAACCAGCAACTGCAGCTGATTATTTCCGCCATATGCAGCTAAACGACTATTCACATCACCCCCCGCCGTTCAGACTGCGGCTGTACGAGTTGTTCGAGGAAAAACTCCAGATGCCCGGAAGCACTGGGTGGCACCGGCCACTGTACAGCGCGGGTCGCGAGGGTTTTCACAGCCAGTGATGCCGGAGATTTGGGGAAAGCGTCGACAAATGCTTTCTGTTTGCGCGCTGCTTTACGCACATTTTCATCAAATGGAATGGTGGCTACCAGCTCAAGTGTGACATCTAGGAAACGATCAGTTACCCGGCTCAGTTTGGCAAACAATTCTTGCCCTTCTTTCAGGCTGCGCACCATATTGGCGACAATTTTAAAACGCTGCACCGAATGCTCGCGACTTAAAATTTTCATCAGCGCATAAGCATCAGTGATCGATGAAGGCTCATCGCAGACTACCACTAACACGTCCTGCGAGGCACGGGAAAAGCTCAGGACCATGTCTGAGATACCAGCAGCGGTATCGACCAGTAACACATCAAAAGCAGTGCGTAACTCACTGAACGCTCTGATAAGTCCTGCATGTTCAGCCGGACTTAACTCCGTCATCGACTGAGTACCCGAGGTTGCCGGCACAATTTTAATCCCGAACGGACCTTCGATCAGGATATCATCCAGTTCAGCCTCGCCGGACAGGACATGAAATAAATTCTTTTCAACTCGAAGGCCCAGCATTACGTCGCAATTGGCAAGTCCCAAATCTGCGTCCAGCACCAGCACCTTTTTGCCCATTTGGGCCATCGCCATGGCAAGGTTAAGAGTGACGTTGGTTTTACCAACACCACCTTTCCCACCTGTCACTGCGATTACTTTTACCATCTGCTGTTTCATTCTTCTCAGGCCGCTGGCTTGATCATACATTAATTCATGATTATGCATAGGTTCCATCCGCCCGGGCTGCTACATCCTGATACCACTGATGTCCTGCACTGGCATGTGCCAGACGTAACTGCTCAGCCTGGTCGATCATGGCTTTCGCCTGCGCTGCTTCAATATCTTCAGGCACTCGTTGGCCATTGGTCAAATAACTGACTGGTAAAGCATTTTGAATTGCGATATTGATAATCTCACCCAAGCTTAAGCATTCATCAAGTTTTGTGAAAATACAACCCGACAGCGAAATTCGTTTGAAGTGTTCCACAGTTTCCTGCATCACGCGGGCTTGTGAGGTCGCAGACAATACCAGATAACTTCTTATTTTGACACGCGAATTATGCATCAGAGCGGACAGTTTTTCAGCAAGTCGTACATCACGCTGGCTCATACCTGCAGTGTCAATCAAGATTAGTTTACGCTGCTGTAACTGGGTTAACAGAATGGCTAATTCTTCATGATCTTTGGCTTGTTTCACCGGGCAGCCGATGATCCGGCCAAAAGTGGCTAATTGTTCAAAAGCGCCAATTCTGAAAGTGTCGGTGGTGATTAATGCGACCTGATCCGCTCCGTGTAAACGGGCAAACTGTGCCGCGAGTTTCGCTACAGTAGTGGTTTTGCCGACGCCGGTCGGCCCAACCAGCGCAACAACGCCGCCGCGGCGCATTAAATCGTCGTTGGTTGTCGTCAGTTGGCCCGCCAGCAATTCAAGGGCACAGTCCCAGGCTTCCCCATCGGCAATATCTTCGGGCATAAAGCAGGCCAGCTGATCGGCCATTGCTTCGCTTAAACCCAGCTGCTGCAGCTTTTCAATCACCAGCGCCCGCACTGGTTCGCGCCGCGCCAGATCTTGCCACATCAGGCCGGAAACCTGGTGCTGCAATAACTGCTTCATGGAATTCATTTCCTGGCGCATAGTCTCGAACTGCTGCTGCATCAATTGCATATTTTGCTGTTGCAGTTTATTCAGATCCGCCATCATCGATGATGATATGGCGGGATTTTGACGCTCTGGTGCCACTGCTTTTGTTTTTTGCAACAATGGCGACTGAATCGGTTCGGCCAAGGTTTTTGCAGTCAATTTTCTGTCGCTGCCGCCAACGGGCTCAACGTGAGCTTTTTGCTGTTTAATCATTTGCCGGGCCAGCAGCGCGCGTAATGAATCTGCTGGCACGTCCTGCTCAGGTTCATCGTCGTCCACACGGATGTTCAGAGTACTGCCAGCAACACTTGCTGTTGGTTTAACCTGAGGTTCTGGCGCTTCGGCCTTATTTGGCGCGGCTTCCGGGTCGACAGCAGCGACCAGCTCAATACCTCCGGCTACTTTTTTATTCGATAAAATAATGGCATCAGGGCCTAAAAACTCTTTTACTTCTGCCAAAGCAGTGCGCATATCTTTTGCTACAAAGCGCTTAATTTTCATCGTTTAAACTCCTAACCCGCCTGGCCAACCACACTGACGATGCGAACCTGTTTGTCATCCGGAATTTCCTGATATGACAATACCCGCAATCCTGGAATGGTGTATTTCACGAATCGTGCCATCACACTTCGTAAAATGCCGGACGTCAGCAGCACTGCCGGTTCACCCGCCAATTCCTGTTGTTGTGACGCGTCGCGCAGCGACTGCTGAATGCGCTCCGCCAGACCCGGTTCAATGCCGGCTCCGTCACTACCCGCTGCCTGCATCGACTGATGTAACATCTGTTCCAACTCAGGAGCAAAAGTCATCACCGGAATTTCTGCAGCGCCGGCAGCGACTTCCTGCACGATCAACCGGCGCAGAGCGATACGACAAGATGCCGTCAGCACATCAATATCCTGACTGCGTGCGCCGGTATCCACCAGCGTCTGGGCAATAGTACGCATATCGCGGATAGGCACGCCTTCATGCAGAAGATTCTGCAACACTTTGACCACAGAGCGTAGCGGTAAGGTATCAGGCACTAGCGCTTCGGCCAGCTTCGGCGAAGTTTTTGCCAGCATATCCAACAGATTCTGTACTTCTTCATGACCCAGCAAACTGGCAGCGTTATTCGTCAGGATCTGACTGAGATGGGTCGCCACCACTGTGGCTGCATCAACCACGGTATAACCCAGTGTTTGTGCATGTTCCCGCTGATTACGAGGGATCCAGACTGCTTCCAGGCCAAAGGCCGGATCTTTGGTTGGGATGCCTTTCAGACTGCCAAATACCTGGCCCGGATTGATTGCCAGCTCGTTATCATGCCGAAGCTCAGACTGCCCCGTATTGACGCCCATCAAGGTCACACGGTAAGTGTTTGGTTCCAGATCGAGATTGTCACGAATGTGCACCGCCGGAACAAGAAATCCAAGCTCCTGCGACAGTTTTTTCCGCACCCCTTTAATCCGCGCCAGTAACTCGCCCCCCTGTGCCTTATCGACCAGCGGAATGAGGCGATAACCGACTTCCAGACCAATCACATCCACCGGATGCACATCGTCCCAGCCAATCTCTTTTTGCGGCGCTAAATCCGCCGCCGGCACCAGTTCAGATCTCGCCTGCCCTGCAGCAACTGCTGGCACCTGACTGCGTTTATAGATGAAATAAGCAACACCACCGAGCATGGCAGCCAGACTCAAAAACGCCAGATGCGGCATACCGGGCACAATGCCCATGATTGTCAGTAACATCGCAGACACAATCAGTACCTTCAGGTTACCGAGCTGGCCGCTCATTTGTTCACCAAAGTCACCTTCTTTATTCTGCCGCGTGACGATAATCGCGGTGCCAATCGACAGCAATAACCCCGGGATTTGCGCGACCAGGCCATCACCGATGGTCAACAATGTATATACTTCCAGTGCCTCACTAAATGTCAGGTCGTGCTGCAATGTTCCGATGAAAATCCCACCAATCAGACCAACAAACAAGATAATCAAACCGGCGATTGCATCACCTTTGACAAACTTAGTCGCACCGTCCATCGAACCATAAAAATCCGCTTCGGCTGTTACTTCTTCGCGGCGTTTACGCGCCTGTTCCTGGTCGATAAACCCGGAGTTTAAATCCGCATCAATCGCCATTTGTTTACCTGGCATCGCGTCCAGGGTAAAGCGTGCGGTGACTTCCGCAATGCGGCCAGCACCTTTGGTCACAACAACAAAGTTGATGATAATCAGGATGGCAAAGACCACGATACCGACTGCATAGTTGCCGCCGATCACCACATGACCAAAGGCTTCAATCACCGCGCCAGCCGCGTCAGGCCCGGTATGACCTTCCAACAGCACGACCCGGGTACTGGCAACGTTTAAGGCCAGACGCAGAATGGTAGCAACCAGAATCACCGAAGGGAAAATCGCAAAATCCAGTGGTTTTCTAACGTAGATAGTCACCAGCAACACCACCAACGCCAGGGCAATATTAAAAGAGAACAAGATATCGAGCAGTAGCGGCGGCAGCGGCAGCACAATCATGGCCAGTGCGGCCAGAATGAGTACAGGGGTACCGGTCCCTTTCAGATGTTGTAATTGCGAACGATCGAATCGCGTCAGGACATTGGCTAGCTGCATTGAAATTCCGCCGGAAAATTGACATTCAGTCATTCAAGGCAAAATTCGTTCCATCAATGCCAGATTACCCCGCAGAACACCGGATTAGTGGCGGAAACCTTCCGGGATCGGTAAATCTTTGGCCAATGGTTTAGGTTTTTGTCCTTTGCCACGCCGGTACACTTTCAGCTGATAGACATAAGCCAGCACCTGGGCCACTGCCGAAAACAGCTGCTCCGGAATTGGATGGTCAAGCTCTGTGGTGTGATAGACCGAACGGGCCAGCGCCGGCGAGCGGATAATCGGCACTTTGTTCGCTTCAGCGATTTGACGGATATACATCGCCATTTCGTCGACACCTTTGGCCACCACGACAGGCGCCCGTTGCTTTCCGTGTTCATATTTCAGTGCCACAGCATAATGAGTCGGGTTAGTGACCACCACATCGGCCGTTGGCACTGCCTGCATCATGCGCCGACGCGACATCTGGATTTGCATACCCCGGATCCGGCCTTTAATCTCCGGGTTACCCTCTGAGTTTTTGTATTCGTCTTTAACCTCTTGTTTGGTCATTTTCATTTGTTCGTTATGCCGCCACTTCTGATATGGCGCATCTATCGCGGCAATAATCAGTGTGCTGGCGCAGAGCCCGAAAAACATCCAGCACAGCAAATAGACAGCAGCTGCAATATCTTCAGGACTGGTCATCAGCGACAACGCCATAATGTCGTTAAAGAATATTTTTAAAAGCACATAGGCACTGCCGGCCACGACTGAAACTTTTAGTACTGCTTTGAATAATTCAATCACTGAATTGAGACTGAACATGCGTTTGATGCCGGCGAGAGGACTTAGTTTGTCTGCCCTGAAACTGGCGCCGTACCAGGTGAAGTTGTAACCGCCGAGCAGTATATTGCCAACAAAACCGGCGATCAGGATCACCAGACACAACTTCAAAAAGGCTGGTGCCACTGCGACCACCGCGGCATGCGCAGCCGCTGTCATCATGGTCGGGTCCTGCACATCTTTTTGATTCAGACTAAGCAATCGCCGGCATACCTGCAAAGTAGTTTCGGCGAGTTCTGTGCCGTACATTAAAATGCCAAGACTACTGCCAATTAACACCATGGCAGTTGCCAGGTCCTGCGACCTGGCAATATTGCCCTTTTCCGCCGCATCACTGAGTTTTTTACTCGTGGGGTCTTCGGTTTTTTCCATATCACTGTCGGCAGCCATTTCTGTCCTCCGTCAGCAACCAATGAGCTTGCACGTCACTTCGATGCCGTGCTGCCATTGCAGATTAAAATGGAACATAAAGGTATTCATCGTCAGCCACAGGATCAATAAACCAGCGATCATCGTGACCGGAAAACCAATCGAGAAAATATTCAGCTGCGGCGCCGCGCGTGTCATCACGCCAAAAGCCAGATTGACCAATAACATCGCCGTCACAGGAGCCAAGGTGATCGCCAGTGATGTGGCAAAGATCCAGCTGCCAAATTCGGCAATGGTCAGGTAATTGTCCACATCCCACCATTCACCATTAATTGGCAGGGACTCAAAACTAAACACAATCATCTGAAACATGATCAAATGACCGTCGTACACCCAAAACATCAGCGTCGCCAGGATCAGGTAAAACTGACCTATGGTCGGTATGTTCACCCCGGTGGAAGGGTCGACCAGTGAGGAAAAACCCAGGCCGGTCTGAGTCGCCAGAATTTGCCCCGCCTGCACAAAGGCATTGATAAAAATCATCGAGATAAAGCCCATCGCAGTGCCAATCAGCAATTGCTGCATGACCTGGATAACGGTAAATGCCGACATCAGGTTGGTATCTTTCACCGGTGGGATCACCGGCATCACCACCAATGTGAACATCACAGCCAGACCAATTTTGATGCGGTTGGGTACTGTTTTAGCACCAATGCCAGTCATCAACGCAAACATAGCGCCAATCCGGCACAGCGGCAGTAAAAAGTCCGCGATGCCCTGCATCAGCACGGATAGCGGATATTCCATCTCAGCTCACCAGACTCGGGATAGACAAAAACAAAGTGGTCGTGTAATCCATAAGCGTCTGCGTCATCCAGTGACCGCCGTAAATCAGCGCCAGCAAGGTCACAATCAGCCGCGGCAAAAAGCTTAAGGTTTGTTCGTTGATTGACGTCGCCGCTTGGAAAATCGACACGACCAGCCCCACCGCCAGCGACGGCATGATGATAATACTGACCAGCAAAATCACCAGATACAAAGCGTCATTGAGGATATCGACAAAGGTTTCCGGCGTCATATCAGACTCCTATGCCATAACTGTTAGCCAGAGTGCCCATCACTAATAGCCAGCCGTCTACCAGCACAAACATCATCAGCTTAAACGGCAGCGCAATAATCATCGGCGACAACATCATCATCCCCATCGCCATCAGCACGGAGGCGACGACTAAATCGATGATTAAAAACGGGATAAAAATCATAAAACCAATCTGAAAGGCGGTTTTCAGCTCTGAGGTAACAAAAGCCGGGATCACGATAGTAATTGGATAATCCTGGTTGTTGGCCACTTTCGGATGACCGGCGATCTCAGCGAAAGTCTCTAAGTCTTTGATCCGGGTCTGATGCAGCATAAAGGCTTTCATCGGGATAATCGCAGCATCTAGAGCCTGCACTGAGGTGATATCTTCTTTTAAATAGGGCTGAATGGCGGTGTCATTCACTTGTTTAAAAGTCGGCGCCATAATGAAAAAAGTCAGGAACAGCGTAATACCAATCAAAACCTGATTCGACGGGCTCGACATCAGTCCCATGGCCTGGCGCAGGATAGCCAATACGATGATAATCCGCGTGAAGCTGGTCATCATGATGAGAGCGGCAGGCAGGAAGCTCAGCGCCGTCATCATCGCCAGCACTTGTAAAGTCACACTGTATTCCTGGCTACCATCAGGGTTGGTGGTGATTTGCAGCGCAGAGAGGCCGCTATTGTCAGCCAGCACTGCCGGGCTTAACAGCACCAGCAGCGTTAAAAGGATTCGAAACATAACTGCAGATTACTTTTTCAGGAACGACTGTAACTGCGTATGAAAGTCTGATGCCAACTTTTCTTCAGGAAGAGGATTTTCGAGGTCAAACAGGAAATTGACGCTGTGTGGCGTTACGCCGATGACACGCTGTTTCCCTTGTATTTCAACGACTAAGATGCGTTCTTTCTGGCCAACCGGTAAAGTGGCGACCACCTTAAAATGTTTGGAGCCGGGCATTTTCAACTGTAATTTTTTATACAGCAGCGCCAACACAATAATAGCACCGACCACCAGCGCCAAAGAAATGACGATCTGGCCAAGGCCCGGTAAATTGGCACTCTGGCGCAGCGGCTGTGTTGCTACATCAGCCTGAGAACCCGTTTGCGCCGCCACTTGTGCGACAGCGCTTGCCGGTAGCGAACACAACAATAACAACCTGTGATGCATCTCAGCGCAACTTCTTAATACGTTCAATCTGACTAATCACATCCGTCAGGCGGATACCGAACTTGTCGTTGACCACAACCACTTCACCATGCGCAATCAGCGTACCGTTGACCAGCACGTCCAGCGGTTCACCGGCGACCCGCTCCAGTTCAACGACAGAGCCCTGATTGAGCTGTAGCAGATTGCGGATGCTGATTTTAGCGCGACCGACTTCCATCGAAATGGTGACCGGAATATCCAGAATCGTATCGAGTTTGCGCCGCTCATCACCGGATAACGGCGCATGTTCTTCATGCAACTCGTCCAGTTCGGCCGCTTCGACGCCATCGGCACCGCCTTCGGCTTCGGCCAGGGCGGCGGCCCATTCGTCCATTGTGTCTTTGTCGTCAGCCATTACCATCTTTCCTCACTACGTTCATTCAGGATCAAATCGGCTTCCAGTTCACTGATATCTGCGTCACTGTCTAAGCGGCGACCGCCTTTGGTAAACACATGCAGTTCAGATTTAACCGATTCAGGTCTTTTGATTTTTTCGACAATTTTCAGTGCCACATTGTCACGAGATTTACCCATTTTGGCGCGATAGGTCGGCAAGTCTTCAATCAGCACTGTAATGGTTTCCGGAATTTCAACCGGAATAATGTCGCCGGCTTTGAGGTTCATCACCTGCTCCAGCGTCAAATCGACATCCATCATTTTGGTGGTCAGATTGACTTTGACATCCATAATTTCATCACGCAGCGCCTTACTCCAGCGTAAGTCGGTGTCTTCTTTATCACTCTGCACACCGGCGTCGAGTAATTCGCGGATAGGCTCCAGCATCGAATAAGGTAAAGCGACATGGAAATCACCGCCGCCACCGTCCAGCTCAATATGGAAAGAACTGATCACTACCACTTCTGTCGGGCTGACGATGTTCGCCATCGCCGGGTTCACTTCGCTGTCCAGATATTCAAAGGACACGTCCATCACCGGAGCCCAGGCTTCTTTGTAGTCTTCAAAAATCAGTTTCAGCAGCATCTGGATGATACGCCGTTCGGTCGGGGTAAATTCACGGCCTTCGATTTTGGCATGGTAACGACCATCGCCGCCAAAGAAGTTATCTACCAGAATAAACACCAGCCGCGCTTCCATCGTAATCAGGCCGGTGCCTTTTAACGGCCGGAAGCGCACCATATTCAGACTGGTTGGTACAAACAGGGTGTGCACATATTCGCCGAATTTGATCATCTGCACGCCGTTGATCGAAACCTCCGCGGTGCGGCGCATCATGTTGAATAAACTGATGCGCATATGGCGGGCAAAACGCTCATTGACCATCTCCAAAGTCGGCATCCGGCCCCGGACAATCCGATCCTGTGAAGAGAAGTCGTATTCCATAGCCGAGCGGCGACCGCCCGGACCGGAACTGTCTTCTATCTCTTCTTCTTCGACGTCATCAACACCATGTAATAGCGCATCAATTTCGTCCTGGGATAATAAATCAGTCAATCTGTTGCCCTCCGGTTCAAACCGGCTTTACTGCATAACAAAACCGGTAAACAGGATCTCTTCAACCACCGGAGACCCTGCCACACCTTTTAACGCTTCCTGAACATCTTTTAAGGCTGCGGCTTTGATGGTTTCTTTGCCGGCCGCGGTGACCAGTTCATCGGCATTTGCCTTACTGAAAGTGCGTAGCATGGTACTTTCAATCAACGGAATATGTTGTTTTGCCGTTTCTTCGTTCTGCGTACCACGTACTAACAGTTGCGCTTTGATTTGCACTAAGCGGTCCCGGTTTGCGCCGGACACGTTAAACACAAAAGGTCTTGGCATCCCGACATACAAAGCAGACCCTACTTCAGCGCCACCTGAAGCCGGTGCTGCGCCATCCGCAGCGGGTGCCGCGGCACCGTCGGCCGCCGGAGCCCCTTCAGCTGCAGTTTCTGCGGCTGGTGGCGGATCACCACCCATCATCATAAAAGCCGCGCCGCCGCCGCCAAGTAGCACCACTGCTGCCGCTGCAATGATGATCATTTTTTTCTTTTTATTGCCACCATCAGCAATTTCGAGTTCTTTTTCCGCCGCCATGACTGGACTCCGTCTCCGTTATTTTTGTTATTATTTACTTCGTTACGGGACAAAGGCAATCAACATCGGCGGATCTGCCGGTTTTGTCTGCATCACGCCTGCAATCACGCATAAAAATCCACCATCCGGTCCGACACTTTCATCTGTACCGTTTGCACTGCGGGGAGATCTGTCTCACCACCAGCGGATGGACCGGACCGGCCTTGCCGCTGCTCTTGTTGTCCGCCCGACTGGCGCTGCTCAACCTGGCCTTCTGTTAAGGCAATGCCTTGCTGCTCTAACAATTCACGTAATCTCGGCATCTGTTGTTCCAGCGCTTCTTTCGCGGCACCTTGTTGCACCACAAACTGGACACTTAATTGATCTTGTTGCAGATTCAGCTTAATTTGCATTGACCCCATATCTTCCGGGTGCAACTGCACTTCTGCTGTTTGTAGTTTGTGCTGGATCTGCACCATCACCCGATCTTTCAGTTGCTGAGCTGCCGCAGGCTCAGTCAGTGCCAGCGGCGCTTGCCAACCTGAAGTTTCAGCCGGCCGGGCCGCCAGCTGAGTCGCCTGACCAGCTGCTGAACTCTGTGCTACTGGCTGAGTCAGCGCTGCAGTTGTTGCAGTCTGCTCGGTC
>Ga0247724_1000092_pt1 | contig 25296 bp, 24 predicted proteins | sample OKSTACKMC2E_FD_182776 | JGI IMG/M metagenome (GOLD analysis project Ga0247724, IMG submission 182776) | Subsurface sediment microbial communities from gas well in Oklahoma, United States - OK STACK MC-2-E | ecosystem: Environmental > Terrestrial > Deep subsurface > Rock core/Sediment | place... | reverse complement strand
GCCGCAACTTATACGCTGTATCAGGCGCTGGAAAACCTCGGTTGTCAGGTGCTGGAAGCTTTGGCTTTGTTCTTAAAACAAGAACAAAAATACTTTGCTGACAAAGTGAATTACGGCAACTCAATTCTGCGGCCTATTCATTATCCGCCAATTCAGGACACCTCGACACAAAGTATCCGCGCCGGTCAGCATGAAGATATTAACCTCATCACTTTGCTGGTAGGTTCACATGAATCAGGCCTGGAAATTCTGCGTCGCGACGGCAGCTGGCTGCCGGTAACGACCATTCCGGGCACTATAGTGGTGAATATCGGTGATATGTTGCAGCGTCTGACTAACCACGTGTTGCCATCAACGACTCACAGGGTCGTCAACCCGGCCGGTGCCGCGGCGGGTCAACCACGTTATTCCATTCCGTTTTTCATGCATCCGAATCCGGATTATGTGATTGAGACGCTGAACAGCTGCATCACGGCTGAAAATCCGAATCGTTACCCGGAGCCAATCAACTCCAACGATTATCTGTTACAGCGGCTGGAAGAAATTGGTCTGCTGAAAAAAGCCAAATACTAATCGCTGTATTTGATCAAAACGGAGCCACTGGCTCCGTTTTTTTTGCCTTGGCAGAGTGGGGGATGTCACCTTGCTGCTGAAGAAAACTTCAGGTTGCTGAGGAATTGTGCAATCGCACGGCATTTACCAGATTTTTTGCAATCAGCAGTTGACGACTTTGCCACTGGCGCATAATATGCACGGCGTCGGCGGCATATGCCTCGGTGGTGGAATTGGTAGACACACTAGCTTCAGGTGTTAGCGCTTCGCGGCGTGGGGGTTCGAGTCCCCCCCTAGGCACCAAAGTCGCAGACAAAAAATAGAACACATGCCTCGGTGGTGGAATTGGTAGACACACTAGCTTCAGGTGTTAGCGCTTCGCGGCGTGGGGGTTCGAGTCCCCCCCTAGGCACCAAATAATCCAGCTTAATGCTGGATTTTTTGTTTTTACGTCCCTGTAAAATGTCCCTACCGGACCCGCTGCTGGCGGTCCAAAAACGTTCCGGACGTTTTTGTGTTTTTGGCATTCGCCAAAAATCCCTGAAACGGCCCTCCGTTTTTCGGTTGCTGTCTTGTTGTTGTCATCTCAATCGCCGACACTGATTCTTGCACAGCATGCGGAGGCCAGATGTCTGTTCAAACCATTTACCTGTTACGCCATACCAAAGCCGAGGAGCGTTCTGTACTACGCGCTGATGTGGATCGCTGCCTGGTGGAAAAGGGGCGGCAGCAGGCGATGCGGATTGGTGCTTTTATCCGCCGGCAGCAGCTGGAAGTGCAACTGGTGCTGACAAGTCCTTACCCGCGCGCCTTACAATCGGCGATGCTGGTCGCCGCCAGTGCGGATTTATCCTGTGATGTGCAGGAAGCCCTGTGGTTATCCCATGGCACTGCTGTGCAGACGCAATATCAGCAGCTGTTGCAGGCACTGCCGGACTGGCCGGCGCAGACCTTGCTGGTGGGGCATGAACCAGAATTGTCGGCATTGCTGGCGCTGTGTTTGGGACAGCCTGAGCCGACAATACAAATAAGAAAGGGGACGTTATTGTGTTTACACTATGCGCCCGCCATAGGTTTTCAGCTGCAATGGCTGTTGCCTTGTCAGTTGTTGCGGTAACAATGTTTGTGTTGTAGCTGGCCAGATTTCCTGACTGTCCCTGCTTGCCCCATTCCTGCCCCTCCAGTCACAAATAATTGACAAAATCCCCGTTGTTGGCTTAAAGCTAAAGGATGTGTTTTTGGCTTGAGCCAAACGAAAACAACCCTTGCGGCCGGAGGTGTGTGATGTGGCGATTGATCCTGATGTTAACTGCCCTGAGCCTGAGCGCCTGTCAGCAAATGCCGCAAAGGACTGAGGCTGTTGCAACTGAAGATCTACTCAATAATCAGGCATTTATGCCAGTTAGCACCCCGATTGAAACGAAGGAGCAAATTTTTGCATTACCTGAAGCACTCATCAAAGAGGCGCGCCAGGACATTCTGATCTATGCAGTCCCCAGAGACCGCAGTCTGGCTCTGTTGAAGTTTATTTTCCGCGAACAACAAGATCCGCTGCAGTACGTCAATAACGCCACGCTGACTGCACTACAAACGTATGAGCAACGTGAAGCGAACTGTTTGTCACTGACCATTCTGTCTTATAGCCTGGCGCGGGCCCTGGGTTTTAAAACACAGTTTCAGGATGTGCAAATCCCGGAATATTGGATCACCCGTAATGGCACCAGTGTGTTAAATGGCCATGTTAATCTGGTAGTGACGCCACCTTACATGCAGAGCGCGGCAAAGACCTTTGTTTCTGCAGATCACAATTTCCTGATTGATTTTGAGCGTGCCGGTGGTTCGCGCGAGCGTTTGCCGGTGCGAAAAATCAGTGAAAATGACATCGTTGCTTTGTTTTATAACAACAAAGCCGCTGATGCCATGCTGACCCAGCAGTTTGATTTGGCATATCACTATTTGCAGGCCGCTGCTGACATAGCCCCTGGCGTTGCCGCCACCTGGAACAATCTGGCCGTGTTGTACCGGCAACGCCAGATGCCGGATTATGCCGAACGGGCTTATTTGCAAAGCCTGAAGCTGGAGCCGGAACACGCCAATACCATGGCGAACCTGGCCATCCTCTATGCAGCGATGGGCCGGCAGCAGGACGCTGCAACCCTTGAAGCCAAAGTGCAGCAAACCCGGTTACGCAATCCGTATTATTTTGTCATGCAAGGCAATGAAGCGTTAAGTCAGCAGCGACTGGCTGACGCTGAGATGGCCTTTCACCGCAGTATCCGCTTACAGCCAAAAATGTCCGAAGCGCTGTTTGGGCTGGCGAAAGTCGCCATCATGCAACACGACTATGCCGGCGCAACCGGCTATCTGCAGCGGGCCCGTTTGCATGCACCGGCCGGTGCCGACCGGCGTCTATACGACCATAAAATCGAGATGTTAAATGCAGTGGCGCAAGCGGATTAATCTGGTTTTAACGCTCGGCGCTTTGGCCTGGTTTACACCTGTGGCGTTTGCAACAGCGCAGCCGCAACAGGTCACGTCGGACGAAACGCAGGCCTGGCATGACCTGCAGCATTTAGCTGCAGACGCCATGGCCGGTCGCGCCACCGGCAGTGCCGGCAGTGTGCTGGCGCAGCAATATTTGCAGAGGCGGTTCGCTGAACTTGGCTTGCATCCGGTCGGCGACGATTATCTGCAACCTTTTAGCTTTCACGAAGGTTTCAGTGAAAAGCATGGTGTTAATGTGCTGGGGATGCGGCGTGGCTGCGGGCAACCGGCGCGCTACATCGTCGTCACAGCACACTACGATCACCTGAAACCACGCGGGAAAAAGATTTTTAATGGCGCCGACGACAATGCTTCCGGAGTGGCGGGGTTGTTATATCTGGCGGCGAAGACGCAGCAGAGCTGCCCACTGTATTCTTATTTATTTTTAGCGACCGATGCTGAAGAGTTGGGCTTAGATGGTGCCAAAGCCTTTATGGCCAAACCGCCGGTGGCGCTAGACGCTATTGTGCTCAATATCAATCTGGACATGATTAGCCGCGGTGAAAGCAATCAGCGCTTATATCTGGCCGGCAAAAAGCAGCTACCGCAATTAGTTAAGTTTGCCGAACTGGCACAGACGCCGTTAAAACTGACGCTGGCGCACGATGGCCGGCAAAGCAGTCTGGGCCGGCGCAGTCAGCCGCCGGTTGACTGGAGCAATGCCAGTGACCACGCGGTATTTCGCAAAGCCGGCATTCCGTTTTTGTATTTTGGTGTTGATGTGCATCCGCAATATCACACGCCGCAGGACGACTGGCAACGCATTGATCCGCAGTATTTTTTCGCTGCGCTGCGCCTGATAGAACAAAGCCGGCGCTGGCTGGAAACTTTACCGCCGCAAACATTTCAGAAGTCGAGCAACAACTGAGGCTGCTGGTTGCCTCTTGCCGTTGCGCGGCGTTCAACAGGTCTTTTGCGGCTGGCGTGACGTTCGCGCACAGCGTCCCGGCCTTGTTGCCAGTCTGTTTTGGCATAACGGCTATGCCATTCACTTAACCTGCTGCGGGCGAGGCGTGTGGCCTGCTGCAGGTCGACCACCGCTGCCGGATAATCGATGCCTAACCGCATGCCATATTGCAGTTGCAGCGCCGGTGGCAATAACCAGGGCTGATGCAGCCATTCATTCGGAAGCCGCGACAGCTCCGGGCACCAGCGCCGGATAAATTGCCCTTGAGGATCCTTCAGCAGGCTTTGTTTCAGCGGGTTGTACATCCGGTTTGGATTAATTGAGGTGGTGCCGGCCTGCATCTGGATCTGCGGATAATGGATGCCGGGTTCATAGTCGGTGAAACAACGTGCCAGGTGCAGCGCCACTGGCCGCCAGTCCAGCCACAGCTGATAACTTGCGAAGGCCACCAGCATGGCGCGGGCACGAAAATGTAACCAGCCGGTCGCGAGCAGGCAGCGCATCGCCGCGTCAATCATTGGGTAGCCGGTTTCACCACGTTGCCAGGCCTGAAACAAGTGCGGCTCAAACTGGTCGCGCATGCCCTGATACAACGGGTTCATTGGCATCAATTCAATTTGCGGTTCATCCTCCAGCTTTTGCATAAAATGGCAATGCCAGCGCAGCCGGCTGAAAAATGCCGCTAAGGCCTGTTGCTCGCGCCCGTCCGGCAATTGTTTGATCTGGCGGTACGTCTGTTGCTGCAGTTGCCGTAAACTGAGTTGGCCATACGCAAGGTAAGGGCTGAGCCTGGAGCAACTGTGGCCCGCTTTGGCGGCGATCGAGATATCGCGTTGATAGTTTTTACTGCGGCTTCGCCAAAAAGACTGCAAAGTGGCACTGAGATCACCGGCTCGCTGGCACAGTTGCGGCTCGCAGGCGGGCAGTTCGCGGCGTGGTGGTGCCTGCCACAATGCCTGCGGCCAGGGCTCGTCTGCAATCAACGGTAAAGACTTTGGTGCCTGAAAAGTCGGACTTTTTAAAAAAGCATCGGCCTGCAGAAACCACTGGTCACGATCAGTCAGACAACGTTGTACCGCATGCTGGCGGTATTGCCGCCAGGGCAGGCCCAGCTCACGGCATAACCGCGCCACCGCCTGGTCGCGCTGATAAGTCCATAAATTACCGGTTTCCTGATGGCTGACGATTTGCTGCACCGCATATTCACGCGTCAGTTCCCTGAGCACCCGGGTAGCCGGCCCGCGCCGCACTAATAATGGCTGGCCCAGCGCTTTGAGCTGCTGATACAGCAAATACACGGCGTCCTGATGAAATTGCCATTGTCGCAGCGACGTATCCGGCTGCAGCCAATAATCCGGTTCTAGGATGTAGACCGGCAGCACGGCGCCTTGCCGGGCGGCGAGCGCTAAGGGTTCGTGGTCTTCCAGCCGCAGGTCGCGCTTAAACCACACCAAGGTTATCACGGCTCAATCTGCCCTGAGTTGCTGCAGATATTGCTGCCATTGCCAGGCCTGTGGTGCCGGCCAGTTCGGCTGAGCATACGGCTGATGCCGGTGGTTGCCAGTCTGCGGCGCGCCTAACAACATGGAGGTGAAAGTGGCGGCATGGTCATATTCCACGGCTTGTTTTAATGCATTAAAACTACGTGGCGCAGAATACAAAGCGCCGGCGATATAAGCCCAGTTGCCCCAGTTACTGGCGACGTCGTAATCCAGCAGTTGTTGTTCAAACCAGGCGGCGCCGTGGCGCCAGTCACAGCCAAGCTGGAACATCAGGTAGCTGGCGACGTTCTGCCGGCCGCGGTTTGACATCCAGCCGGTCTGCGCCAGCAGCTGCATATTGGCATCGATAAAGGGCAAACCGGTTTGCCCCTGCTGCCAGCGCTGCAACGCCTCGCCCGCGCTGCTGGCAGTCCCGGGCACCTGATGTAAACCGAGACCGCTGTGGCAGAAAAAAGCCAGCGGATGTTTACGCTGCAGATGACGGAAATATTCGCGCCACAACAATTCAAAGCGCAGCCAGTAACTGGATTCATTCTGGCCAAACTGCAGCTCATGTTGGCGGATCAGCTGCCAGGCGCGGCGCGCTGACAAAGTGCCACGACTGAGCGGTACTGACAAAAAACTAGCAAAATCGGCGCCAATCAACGCATTGCGGCTCAGTTTGTAATGTGACAAATGCTGCTGAATATACTCAGAAAAGCGCGCTAGTACCGCCGACTCGCGCTGCTGCTGCCAGTGACCAAATCCGTCAGGAAGCTGCTGCGCCAAAGCCACAGGAAGAGGCTGGTCTGGCTCAGGCCGTGGTAAATCAGAAAGCTCTGTCACGTCAGTGACCGACAGAATTTTATTCAGCGCCAGGATTGAAGGCTGTGTTTGCTGCGGCGCCAGCACTTGCAGTTCTGGCTCGCGTTGCTGGCGAAACGCGGTGAAGCTGCGCGGCAGCGTGTAAAGATCCGGCCTGAGTTTATCCGCTAACAATGAATTGGCATCCAGCCACTGCCAGTTCAGCCCGGCTGCCCAGCTATATTCTTCCGGTGCTGTGGGCTCCGCAGCGACCACGCGTTCCAGCTGATATTGCTGCAGCAGCTGCGGCAGGACAACGGCCGGATCGCCGGAACGCAGCAATAACGGAATGCCAAGCGCCGCCAGGCGCTGCTGGAAGTCATGCAATAGACCGAGTTGTAATTGCCGCCTGCGCGCACTGGCGCGTTTCGGGCTGAACTGATGCTGTGGCAGGATACAAACTGCCAGCGCTGCATCGCCATCGCTCGGCAGGCAAAGCAGCGGGTTGTCGTCTAGGCGCAGTAAGTCGTTACAAAACAGCAGATACCGGCTCATAGCTGCTCCAGATGGATCAATAGGTCTGCGGCTTTGGCGCGAAGCGCTTGTTGGTCACTGGCTGCTTTACGCCGCCATTGCTGATAGGTCAGCTGCATCCGAGCATTGCTGCCGAGCTTGTCTTCATGGCGGGCAATAAAATCCCAGTACAGTGCATTAAAAGGGCAGGCGGTTGGGCTGGTACTTTGTTTGACGTCGTAATGGCAGTGCTGGCAGTAATTACTCATTTTGGCGATGTAATTGCCGCTGGCCGCATATGGTTTGGACGCCAGCAAACCGCCGTCGGCAAAAAGTGCCATGCCGAGGGTGTTCGGCAGCTCCACCCATTCATAAGCATCGGCGTACACTGCCAGATACCAATCTGTCATTTCATCAACTGACAAACCGGCCAGCAACGCAAAGTTGCCGGTCAGCATCAGCCGCTGAATATGATGAGAGTAAGCGTGGCGAATGGTATGACCGATGGCCTGCGCCAGGCAGTTCATCCGGGTCTTGCCGCTCCAGTACCACGACGGTAATGGCCTGTCGGCAGCAAAAAAGTTTTGCCGGCGGTACTCGGGCATCTTCAGCCAATACAGACCACGCACATATTCGCGCCAACCGATGATTTGCCGGATAAAACCCTCGGCGGCGTTGAGCGGCACTAAGCCGGCTTTCCAGGCCTGTTCGACCTGCAGGCAAAGCCAGCGCGCGTCGAGCAAGCCGCAGTTGAGATACATCGACACCAGACTGTGGAATAAAAACGGCTCGTCCTGACGCATTGCGTCCTGGTACTTCCCAAACAGCGGCAGTCGGTGCTGCAGAAAATGTAAAAAAGCGGCCCGGGCGTCCTTGCCTGTCACCGCGAAAACAAATTGGCTTGCCTTGCCCATATGACTGGCAAAATGGCGTTGCACCAGTGCTATCACTTCAAGAGTTATTTCATCAGGCTGAAACTCGGGTGCTGCGGGGATTTGCACCTCTGCCGGGCAGGCCTGGCGGTTCTCTGCGTCAAAATTCCACTGGCCACCGGCTGGTGTATTGCCATCCATCAATAAGCCGGTATAGCGGCGCATTTCGCGGTAAAAATATTCCATGCGGAAACTCTGCCGGCCATCAGCCCAGCGCCGGAACATGGCGTGGCTGCAGACAAAACGGTCGTCTTCAACCACATCGACCGGCACACCTAAGGTCTGCGGCCAGCTGGCGATTTCCTGCATCAGCCGGTATTCCGCGAGCTCGGTCAGGCGCACCCGTTGCAGCTGCGGTTGCTGCTGCAATACCTGCTGCACAGCGGCCAGTAATGACGGCACCTGCTGATCAAAGTCGACATAATGCACCTGATGGCCTTGCAAACGCAGCGCGGCGGCAAAGTGGCGCATGGCGCTGAATAACAGCACAATTTTCAGCTGATGGTGCGGCGTGTAATGGGCCTCGGCGGCAACTTCGGCCAGCAAAATCTGGTCGCCGGGCTGCAGGTCACGCAATGAACTCAGCGCCGGACTCAACTGATCAGCGGTAATAAGAATGAGCGCTGACATTAACGATAGCGCCTTGATTTGTTGGGCATTTGGGGAAAACTCGCTGCGATCTGGCGGATTACTGGCACTACGCCATTATTTTTTGATTGGATCAGCATTTCGCGACCTTTGGCTGATTTACAACGGCGCCGCTTTTCGCTAGCTTAAATTTTAATCTGACAGGGTGTGGGGTTGACGTGGATCCACTTGAGCATATTTTACTGGATGTCTCGGCATCTCCGCTGATTGACCTCGGCGCCTGGGAGCAGGCCAGTCAGCTGATTTTGCAGAGTCTGCAAAAAGGCCTGATGGTACAGCGCGTCAGTTTGTGGCTGTATGATCTGGGCGACCAGAGTATGGTTTGTCAGTTGTTGCTTGATGGCGATGAGTTTGCAACTGAAGCGCTGCGCCTGCAAGCCAGTCAATTCCCGGCTTATTTTCAGGCATTGCGCCGCGAGCGGGCCATAGTGGCGCATGATGCGCGTGTTGACCCGCAGACTGCGGAATTCCTCGATTATCTGCAAAACCACCAGATTTTTTCCATGCTGGACCTGCCGGTCCGTCACCTGGGTAAAATGATCGGCATCATTTGTTGCGAACACACACGAAGTCGGCGTGACTGGAATGATCACGAAGTACGTTTTGCCGCCGCCATGGCTGATCAGGTTGGGCGGGCGCTTAATGCTGACCGCTTTCTTTGCGCGCAAAGCCAACTGGAGCAACTGAACCTGCAGCTGGAACAGCGGGTGGAACAGCGCAGTCAACAGCTGGCAGACACCGATGAACTCGTACGGCGCGCCCATCAGCAAATGGAAGCGCAGGCCAGGCTCGCTACTTTAGGCGGCATTGTTGCGGGCGTTGCCCATGAAGTGAATTCACCGCTTGGTGTGGCGCTGACCGCCAATACCTTGTTGGAACAACGCCTGCAGGACTTTATTTTTGGCATGCGGGAGCGGTCGATCAGTGCGTCGCAGGCGATGAGCCTATTAGAACAAATGCATGAGAGTTCACTGCTGGTGACCGCCAATTTGCAGCGTGCCCAGCGTCTGATGGCGCAGTTTAAAGAAACCGCAGCGCATCAAACCCGCGTGGAGTCAGCTCCGGTGGCGTTTCGCCAGCTGGTGGTAGATTTACTGGCCAGTCTGACGCCGGCGACCCGGCAGGTGCCGGTATTTCCCGACGTGTATATTGACCCAAACCTGACGCTGATCACTGCTGCCGATGTCTGGCTGCAGATCCTGACCAATCTGGTGATCAACAGTTGCCTGCACGCCTTCAGCGAGACGGCGCACCCGGCCATTAGTATCAGCGCTACCTTAAACGACCAGCACGAGCTGCAGTTTGTTTACAAAGACAATGGCTGTGGTTTAACTGCCGAAGTCCGCAAGCAGATTTTTGAACCGTTTTTTACCACTAAACCCAATGCCGGCGGCACCGGTCTTGGCATGTCAATTTTAAAACAGCTGGTGGAGAAAAAACTCTGTGGCGAGCTGAACTTGCTCGATGGGCCTGGGTTTGGCCTGCAAATCAGTTGTCTGGCCTGAAAGTCTGGCTGGCCTTACTGCTTTTTAGCTAAGTTTTGTGATAGTGTCACATTTTGACCGGTAATGACGGTTTATTGATGTGGAGACTCATGATGCGTATAGCTTGGACCTGGTACCTGTTGCTTTTTGCAGCAACGCCGATAATGGCGGCAGAACACGGCGATGCTGCAGGGCATGAAGAACATGGCGCCCATGTGCACGGTGAAGCTCAGCTTACGCTGGCCACCGACGGCGGCTTGCTGGAAATAATGTTAGAAAGTCCGGCGGCGAATCTGCTGGGCTTTGAGCAGAAACCGGCGACTGCAGCCCAGCAAGGTGCCTGGCAGCAACAGCAAGCCTTGCTCAAAAGTGGTCAGTGGTTGCAGCTGCCTGTTGCAGCAAAGTGTGTGCTGCAACAACAGCAACTGAATGAACCGTGGGCTAAAGGCGGGCAGCACGCTGACATCAGCATCAGCCTGAGGTATCAATGTAATGCAGCGGAATTACTGAATGAAGTGAAAGTCATTTTGTTCACAACAGCTGCTGACTTGCAGCAAATCGATGTGCAGTGGGTTAGTGGCGGCCAGCAGGGTGCCGCGACATTGAATGCGAAACAGCCGGTGCTGCAGCTACCGGGTACCGAGTAAATCCCTGATCGTCAAAACAAAAAAACACAGCAATTGCTGTGTTTTTTTGTTTTCTACATCCATGTAGAAAATTGCTTCGCAACCAGCCTGCGGCTGTCCAAAAACGTTCCGGACATTTTTTTGTTAATGGTGCAGTCGTTTTATTCGTAAACGTATTCGCTGATCTTGTCGACTTTCAGGCTATAGGCGGAGTTGGCCAGGTCGTGACTCATTGTATCTGTTGTCATAGTCCCTTCAATCCAGAACGGGTTGTAAATCAGGTCTGCTTTTAAGTTCTTCGCGCCACTGACATAAACAATCTGGTTTGGTGGTGGCGGTGGCACGTGAATACAGGCACCGAAATAAGGCACCAGAAAAAATGCGGTGATGTTCTGGTCGGCGTCGTATTCAATCGGCACCACAAAACCAGGTAATTTGACTTTTCGACCGTTCAGTTCAGGACGGACATTGGCTGAGGACATCACATCAGCCCAGGCTTTCATCGACGGGTCATTGCTGGTATTAAAGTTTTTATTGATGGCTGACCCAGCACCTTCGCCGCCTTCATGGCTGACTTCCGGTAGTGCTTCCATTTTTTGTAAGTCAGCGTCCGGCAGTAAATCTGTCCATTCCAGCTCAATCACTTTGCTTTTATCTGCCGGCAGACTGCGTGCGGCTGGTGCTTGTTCAGCGGTTTTTGCAGTTTCGGTAGCCATGGCTGGTGCAGATGCGACCAGTGCCAGAATAGTTCCTATTAACAACGGTTTGAACATTGGAGCTTCTTCCCGACTATATGTTATAAAATCACGGTTTTTCGCATCATACCATTATTCAAAGGGCAGCTTGTGGCCGTGGATCTGAATATTCCCGCAATTGAACTCAAAAATCTGCGCCATCAGTGGCCGGGCCAGGCATTTTGCCTGCAAATCCCGGCGCTGACTTTGGCGGTTGGACAACACTTATTTATCCGTGGGGCTTCTGGCTCCGGCAAAACCACTTTATTAAATCTGCTGTGTGGTGTGCTGAGCATCCAGCAAGGCGAAATCCGCCTCGGTGGTCAGCTGCTGCAACCCAATTCGGCAGCCAAACGCGATCAGCTGCGTGCCCGCCAGATAGGCGTGGTGTTCCAGCAGCTCAATCTGATCCCTTATTTGTCAGTGCTGGATAATGTGCTGCTTGGACAGGCATTTAGCGGTAAAGCAGCAGACATGGCACGGGCTGAAAGACTGTTACAGGCACTGCAATTGCCGGCGGAGCTTTGGCAGCAAAGTGCTGCGGCGCTCAGTGTCGGCCAGCAGCAGCGCGTCGCCATCGCGCGGGCTTTGCTCGGCAAGCCGACCTTGCTGATCGCAGACGAACCGACGTCCGCATTGGATGCAGATAACCGTGATGCCTTTATGCGGGTGTTGTTACAGGAAGCGGATGCAGCCGGCAGCACTGTGGTGTTTGTCAGCCATGATCAGGCACTGGCCGGTTATTTTCAGTATCAGCTGGATATGGGGCGGCTCGGAGATGGGGTCACAGCGGTACGGGGGAATGCAGCATGTTGTTAAAATTAGCCCGGCAAAGTTTGTGGAGCAGGCGGGGCACCGCCTGGTTGACGTTGTGTTCTTTAATCATCTCGCTGAGCCTGTTGCTTGGCATCGACCATTTGCGGCTGGAAGCCAAACGCAGTTTTACCAGCACAGTCGCTGGTACCGATTTGATTGTCGGGGCTCGTTCCGGCCAGCTGAATTTGTTGCTGTATACGGTGTTTCGCATTGGCAACGCCACCAATAACATCAGCTACGCCCATTATGAACAAATCAGTAAACACCCGCAGGTGCGCTGGGCTATTCCGCTGGCGCTGGGCGATTCGCACCGCGGCTTTCGGGTGTTGGGCACTAACACCGACTATTTCCGCTACTTCCGCTATGGCGAGCAGCAGTCGCTGCAGTTAGCGGCCGGGCGTGAGTTCAGCAGTGTGTATGAAACTGTGCTTGGCGCGGATGTGGCGAAAAAACTCGGCTATCAGCTCGGACAGGAAATTGTGTTGTCGCACGGCGTCGGCAAAGTCAGCTTTAGTCAGCATAAAGACCAGCCTTTTACCGTCGTTGGCATTCTGGCGCCTACAGGCACACCGGTCGACCAGTCGGTGCATGTCAGTCTGACTGGTATCGAAGCCATTCATCAAGGCTGGCAAAACGGTGCGCCAGCTATGCGCAAAGCCAAAACAGTACTGTCTGAGGCTGAGCTGGCGGCACTGCAACCGACTGTGCTGACCGGCGCTTTGCTTGGGCTCAAATCCAAAGTAGCGACTTTTGCTGTGCAGCGCCAAATCAATGAATTTAAAGCTGAACCCTTATCGGCGATTTTACCGGGTGCGGCGCTGGCAGAGTTGTGGCAGATGTTAGTGCTGGTGGAAAATCTGCTGCTGGTGATCACCGCGCTGGTGCTGCTGGCGGCCTTGATTGGCCTGACCACCACGCTATTGGCGGCGCAGCGTGAGCGGGCGCGCGAACTGGCGATTTTGCGCGCGATTGGCGCGCGGCCCTGGCAACTGTTTTTGCTGATTGAGCTGGAAGTGCTGCTGTTAACAGTGACCAGTATCGCCGGTGCGTTTCTGCTGTTAACCGGCAGCCTGGCGGCGCTGCAACCTTGGCTTAGCAGTCAATATGGCCTGGTGATTAGCCTGCTGGCCTGGCATCCGCATACGGCTGCGGGCCTTGGTCTGGTGCTGGTGCTGTCGCTGTTGCTGGGTGCTATACCCGCAGTGCAGGCGTACCGGCAAAGCCTGAATCAGGGGCTGCAGGTCAGGTTATGACGGCGCTGGAGTCAGTAAGCCTCCCTTGCTATAGTAGGCAAATAGATGTGATTTTGATGTGGGATGTGCATGGACGGAACTGCGGCGAATCTTGAACAGCAACTGGCGCAACTGAACCAGCAGTATCTGCGTCGTCTGCAGCAGGAGCTGCCGCAATTGCAATGGCTGCTGCTGCAGTTTGTTCAGGCCGGGCCGCTGGAGTGGCGTGAACAGGCCTCCGTATTAATTTTACGTTTTCATACCCTGGCCGGCTCCGCCGGTACCTTTGGACTCGCCAATGTTGGCATAATCGCCAAAGGTATCGAACAGCAGCTCAAAACCCTGCTCAGCCAACAACAACTGCCCAGCCGTGAAGAACATGCCCTGTTGCAACAGCAGTTTGTTGAGATGCAACACGCTGCCGGACAGCAGACCGAACAGCAGCTCAGCAAAACTACACTGAAAAAGTCCGACAAACACGAAGCGCGGATTTTGTTGCTGTGTGACGACCCATTGATTTCAATGCCAATTGGGCAAACCCTGAAAACTTTTGGTCATCAGGTGGAACGTTTCAGTGATTTCAGCCAGTTACTGAGTTCAGCCACGCTGGATGCCCCGGATGTCATTATTGTTGATCTCGACGCGCTGGACGACAGGGCGCAAGGGCTTCTTGCATTGGGCAAGCTGCAATGTCCACAGGCCCAGCCAATTCCTATTTTTGTGCTGTCGTCGGATGAAGAGTTTGAGCATTATCTGCAAGCGGTGCGGGCCGGCGTACTGGGTTATTTTGTTAAACCTCTGAACCCGGCCATACTGGAAGCCCGTTTACAGCGCCTGTTGTCGGTGCGTGAGCGCGACGCCTTTCGCGTGTTGATTGTTGATGACGATATGTTACTGGCGCAGCATTATGCGCTGGTGTTACAAAATGCCGGCCTGCGCGCCGAGATCCTGACCAATCCGGCGGAAGTGTTTCAGGGCCTGCGCCGGTTTCATCCGGATGTGATTTTGCTCGACGTCAATATGCCGGAATGTTCTGGCCCCGAGCTGGCGCAGACCATCCGACTGCAGGATGAATGGCTGGGTGTACCTATCATTTATCTATCTTCAGAAACCGACAGCGAACGGCAAATGGCGTCACTGATTAAAGCCGGTGATGACTTTTTGACAAAACCAATCAGCGATAACGCTTTAGTAGTGGCGATTTTTGCCCGCGCCCAGCGCGCCCGCCAGCTGGCTGAAGTGATGACCAAAGACAGTCTGACCGGCCTGTTGCAGCATGCGCATATCAAAGAGCGGCTCGGCGCTGAACTGGAGCGGGCAGCACGCTTGCAGCAAAATGTCAGTGTGGCGATGCTGGATATCGATCACTTCAAAAAAGTAAATGATTTATATGGCCATTTAACCGGCGACCAGGTGATCAGCAGCCTGGCGAATTTATTACGCCAGCAATTGCGCAAAACCGACCTGATTGGGCGCTACGGCGGCGAAGAATTTTTATTAGTGCTGCCTGAATGTCAGCTCGATAAAGCCTGTCAGGTGGTGAATCAATTGCGTGAAGCTTTCGCCCGTATTCCTTTTGTCAGTAACGGCCAGACCTTTCACTGCAGCTTCAGTGCCGGTATCACCAGCGGCAGCGATAGCCAGCAGGTTGATGTCGTGGTGGACCACGCTGATCAGGCGTTATATCAGGCCAAAGGTGCCGGCCGTAATCAGGTGATTTTGTATCAGGCGCCGCGGGAAGATATCCCGTCTCACTCCTGACCGCCGTTTTCGCAGGCGTCGGTCGCTACTCCATTAAAAAATCTAAATAAAAACAACTGCCTTTACCGGTTTCACTGTCAAAGCCAATCTGACCGCCCATCCGGTTGGTCAATTCTTTCACTATCGCCAAGCCGAGGCCAGTGCCGCCACGCTGGCGTGCATCCACCGCATCCGCCTGTGAGAATTTCTCGAAGATACGGTCACGGAAGTTATCCGGAATACCTGGGCCTTGATCGACGACACTGATGCGGAAAAGGTTGTTTTGTATCGCGGTACGCACAGACACGACAGAGCCGCTCGGTGAGAATTTTGCCGCGTTCGACAATAAGTTCGCCATGATTTGGTGAAAACGCATCGGGTCCAGCGCCAACACCGCATCCGGCCCTGCTGTCAGTTCTATCCGCGCGCCAAATTTATCAGCATACGGCTGATTGTGGCGAACACATTGCTCCAGCAGCTCACGCACTGCGTAGTCCTGCAGTTCAAACTGCATTTTGCCGGCAACCAGTTTGTCGATATCCAATAAATCATTGATGAGCTGTGTCAGCTTTTCGCTGTTGTCGCCGGCGATCTGTAACATCGGTTGCATCGGTTCGGGCAATGCGCCCAAGGCGCCACCGCTCAGTAAGCCTAAGGCACCGGAAATCGCCGTCAGCGGTGTGCGCAGTTCGTGGCTGACCATCGACACAAACTGGTTTTTCATCTGTTCAACCCGGCGCCGTTCAGTGATGTCCTGAATAATGGACCAGACCTGGGCGGTGCCACTGGCGTTTTGGATCAACACTTCACTGAGCACAACCGGAATTTGCTGGCCATCGGCATGCTGTAATTCCAGCTCAACCGGGCCAAAACTGGCATGTTCTGCCAGTGCTTGTTGGCGTTGCTCAAGCTGCTCGCTGCTGAACGATAACAATGCCGGCAACGGCAGGGCAGGTTCACCATGCAGGCCGGATAGTTCACACCATTGCGGATTGACACTCAGAATGTCGCCGCTGTCGAACTGACTTAATAAAATGGCCAGCGGTGCCAGCTGGTACAACGATGATAACTTCTGCTCACCGGCCCGTAGCGCGAGCTGGACTTCTTTTTGCGCCGTGACATCCCAGATAAAACCATCGATATATAACAGTTCACCGGTGGCGTCGTAGATCCCACGGCCCAGTTCCTGCACCCAGCGCACCGAGCCATTGGCGCGGCGAATGCGATATTCCACACTGAATCTGGCGTGATTATTCAGCTCACGGTCGACCACTTCACGCACTTGCGGCAAGTCTTCGGCCAGTTGCAGTTCAGCAAAGTTAATTTTCTGATTGCGGATAAAACTGCGAGCAGGATAACCGGTCAACTTTTCCACTTCGTCGCTGATAAACAACATTGTCCACTGCGCATCGTTGATACAGCGATAGACCACACCTGGCAGGTTTTCCAGCATGGAGCGGTGGCGCTGCTCGCTGAGTAACAGCGCATGGTGCAGCTGTTCTAATTGCGTAATATCGATAGCGACGCCGAGATAACCGCGGATCTCGCCTTGTTCGGTGCGGATCGCCGACACACTGAGCCGGACTTGTTTGCGTTCACCCTGTTTCCCGATATAAGTCCATTGCCGCGTCTCGCTGGCTCCATGGCGGGCTTTGTAAACAAACACATCAAAACCATCGATGGGCTGTTGGTACTCGTCACTGAGCTGCGCGGCCCGGGCGCGAATTTCTTCAGGGTCATGTAACAGGGCCGGCGTGGCGGTACCAACGAGTTCCTCCGCTCTGTAGCCGAGTAAACGTTCGGCTCCGGGATTAAACAACTGGATCACACCCTGCACATCGGTTGAAATGAGAGCAGCTTCAGTGGAAGAGTCGATAATGGCCTGCAGATGGGAACGGGTGCGTTGCATTTCCTGTTGCTGGGCGCGCTCCTGCGTGATGTCACGGTGGGTACCAAACATCAGCAATGGTTTGTGCTCATCGGTCCAGGCCATCACGCGGCCGACCGCATGGATCCAAACCCAGTGTCCTTGCTGGTGGCGCATGCGAAAGCGCGCATCAAAAAATGCCCGGGTGCCGGCAAAATGTTGTTCAAGAATTTCGCCGGTTACGGCTACATCTTCCGGATGTACCCGGCTTTGCCAGATACTGATATCGGAATGTTCGACCGGTGTCATGCCCAGCATGCTGTACCAATAGGTGTTGTAGACGGTCGTGCCGGTTTGCACATTCCATTCCCAGCTGCCCATATTGGTGCCGTCAATAATGGCGCCTATCCGGTCTTTTTCCTGTTGCAGGTGCAAATTCTGCTCAGCACTTTGTTGCTGCAGCAGGCGGCTGTTCATCAGCAACACCGCCTGGTCTGCCAGCTGCCGCAAGGTTTTTTGCTGTACTTCGTTTAATTGCAGCGGCTGAGTATCAAATACACATAAAGTGCCAAGTGCCAGTTCATTGTGCAGCACAAGCGGTGCGCCGGCGTAAAAACGGATGCCGTTGTCACAGGTTACCAACGGATTGTCTGCTGTGCGCTGGTCGGCGCGGGCGTCGGGAATATAGGTCAGCTGTTGCGGGGTTAAGATTGCGTGGGAGCAGAATGAATCATCGCGACTGTTTTCCTGCTCGCAGAAATTAAAGGTACTTTTGAACCATTGCCGCTTGCGGTCTATCAGCGTCAATGCCGCAAAGCGGGCACCACTGACATGGGCGGCAATTTCGGTCAGCGCATCGAAGGCCGCTTCGGCCGGTGTATCTAAAATTCTCAGTTGTTGCAGAGCCTGCAGGCGCGCAGTTTCGTTGTGCGGGGTTGGTGCCTTCATATCTGTCGCAAATCAGGAAATGCTGTTCCTAGTGTACGCAGAAAATCCGGCACTGCGATCTTTTTCTATGGCCTTTTTTGCGCTTATTGGCCCGGATTAGCGGCAGGTTGTGCCTTCTGTTCGCTTAACCGCGCATCCAGCTGTTTACGTGCCTGCTGTTTTTCCTGCTGCTGTTTAATTCGTAAAAGCGCCGCGTATAACTGGGCAGCATTAAAAGGCCTGGCCGGGTCGACTAAATCACTGATATCGACTTGTGTGCTTTGTTGCAATTGTTGCAACAGTTCCAGGTGACGGCTTTGGATCAGCGCCTCGCGCATATCAGCATCTTCAGTGCCGGCAGTCACAGCATAGCTTTTCATCAGTAAATCAATAGTTTCAATATTTTGCGCGGCAGAAGGTTTTTGCTGTACGGCGCTGAGCTGGGCTTTTTGCTCCGCCAGCCATTGTTGTTGCAGCTGATAAACTGCCTCGGTGTGCCAGAAATAAAACAGCAGCGCAGCAGCGCCGATACCAAGACCAAGACCTTGTAAAAATGTTTGTTGGGGAGACGCTGACACAGACAACCTCAGGCAGAACGCGTATGAAAGGCAGACGCAGATGAAAACAGGCGGTTATCTTCTGTGCTGCGCCGTGCACTGTCAACCACCACACAACCACGGGGCGACAGTTCGCTGAAAATGTCGGCAAGAGACGCTGCCTGCACACGGCAGCAGCGCCTCTTGCCGGGATCTCTTTATTCCGCCAGCAGGCTTCTGAGCATCCAGGCGGTTTTTTCATGCACGTTCAGCCGCTGCGTCAGCACGTCGGCGGTTGGCTGATCATTGGCTTCGCCAACGAGATCAAACAGGCTACGCGCGGTGCGGGCTGTGGTTTCCTGCGCGTTGACCAGATGCTGCACCATCTCATTGGCAGAAGGCACACCTTCGACTTCTTTAATTGACGTCAGCTTAACGAACTCTTTGTAAGTGCCGGGTGCCGGGAAACCTAAAGCGCGGATACGTTCGGCGATGATATCCAGCGCATTCCATTGTTCGGTGTACTGCGCCATAAACATATTATGCAGGCTGTTAAATTGTGGCCCTGTGACGTTCCAGTGGAAGTTATGCGTCATCAGGTACAAGGTGTAACTGTCGGCCAACAAGGCAGACAAGCCTTTGACGATTTTTTCGCGGTGTTCCAGTGAAATGCCAATATCCAGCTGGGCGGATTTCGGTTGTTTTTTCGCCATGATAAATCCTCAGGTACTTGCGTGGAAACTAAGAATGGAGATGGGGCCCATTCTTCAAATCTAAAGCCTTGCGCGCTGATTTTGTTGCTGCCAGCTCGCCGCGTGGAATAACAACAGCCCGAGTGCCAGCAAAGCCAAGGTTAACCAGACCGATGCAGCACTGACTTGCGACGCCAGCCACAGACAAACCAGAAGACCGAGCCAGGGCCATAACGCCGCCAGCGGCAGCTGTAGCGCGGACGGCTCGTGACGGCGCAGCACGGGCAGGGCCAAACAACACAAACCATATAACAAAGCGCGGATTAATACGGTCGCTGCCGCCAGATAGAAAAAACTGCCAGCACTGGCCAGCAACAACGTCAAAGCGCCAAAAAACCAGATAGCGTTGGCCGGTGTCAGAAACCGCGGATGCACCTTAGCAAACCAGGCCGGCAGCTGGCCTTGTGTCGCAAGGCTATGGCTAAGCCGTGGTGTTGAGAACATCGCTCCTAACAAATTCGCACTGACCGAGGCGATAATGCCAAACATTACCAACGCAGTAGCAACAGGCTGCCATTGCACATGACCCCAAAAAACTGTGGCTTGAGCTGCAGCTTCCAGAAGCGGCGTTTTGCTGTCCGCCAGGTTTGGCAGCAGTAACAGACAGGCGGCCTGCACTGCCATATATAACAGCGTAACGACAGCTAGTCCCAGCAACAAGGCTCGGGGTAAATCGCGCTGCGGGTTTTTCGCTTCGCCAGCCGGGATCAGCGCAGATTCAAAACCGACAAAGGCATAGACCAATAACAGCAATGCCGCAGAGCCATCGCTGACGGCGGTGTAACTCCAGAATGGTTGCCATTCGATGTGATGCAAAGACGTCGCCGGCAACAGCAACAAAGCGCAGCCACTGACTGCAAAACCGGCCAGTACGCCGATTTTCGCCATGGTCAGCGTGCCCAGCCAGCGCATCGTCTGGCGTACGCCCCAGACATTTAGCAGCGTCAGGCTGCCAATGATGCTGAACAACAGCAGCAGGCGCGGGCTGCCACTTTGCAGCGACGGCAAAAAATAACTGACAGAATCGACCAGCAACACACTGTTGGCGGCGACTGACACCAGCCGGGCCAGATAATACAACCAGCCGGCCTGAAAACCGAACACCGGGCCAAAGGCTGCGCCGGCATATCGTGCCGGCCCGCCGCTACCGGCAAACCGGCTGGCGAGTTCGGCAAAACACAATAACACCGGCAGGATGAGCAAGGCGCAAAGCGGGTAAAGCCAGAGACTAAAATCACCGGCTAGCCTTGCGGCGCCCGCCGGCAAACCAAAAATGCCCGCACCAATCAGGCCATTAATCACTAAGAGCCATAAGCTCCAGAAACCAAGCTGGCGCGGTAGCTGAACTGCATTTGTTGGCGCAGCATTTGATTGCGCTGATGTGGGGGCGGATTGATGCATTTGGCGCTGTAAAAAGAAGACTCTGGCCTACATTAGCCAGAAAAGGCACAGGCCGGCAAGATGGAATAAAGTCTGAATGCAACTCAGCGATGAAAATGCCGGCAGCCAAAAGGACAACACAGACTGCCAGCGGGGCAAATCAATTCGCGGTGTGCACGGCCTGCTGACATTGCCGCTGCAAAGTGCCATCGCTGATTTGGTTGCAGCGGCTGACATCGAGCTGAGCTTTGGCCAGACACATGGCTTTGTCATTGGCGTGGGAGAGAGATAAACAACGGGCAGGTGCTGAGGATAACGCCGAAATTGAAAAGGTCAGAATACCGGTCAGGATCAAGGCTGTGCGTAAAATTGGCTTTTCCATAGCAGGCTCCGTTGGTGCAGTTTCAGCAGGGATAACTTCACCATAACGGGCCAGGATGAATCTGATATTAACAGTGACGTTCAGCTTATTGCAGAAATTGTTGTTACTCCGGGTCTGGTGTGTGAAAGCGTGCTGTTTCCAGCCAATGCGCACTTTGATATTCCAGCTGTGGTGCCTGCGCTTTGCGCACCCAGAACTGGTCGCGGTTAAACATAAATTCGGCGTGGTAATCCTTTGCCAGAGCTGCCAGTGGCAAGTGTTGCCAGCTCTTACCGGCTTGTTTGTCTGTGGCTTCCAACAGATAGACCTGTCCCTGTAAAAAAGCCACCACCCAGGCGTGGCCTTCGCCGCGGTAGCTGCCAAGCACCACCCGCGCATCAAAACCTTCGGCCTGCAGCCAGTCCGCCAGGATCATCGCGTGGTCTTCACAGTCGCCACGTAAATGCACCCAGGCCTGCGCAGAGTTCTGCCAGACATCACCGCGCCGGTATTGCTGCTGGTCATATTGATAGACTTTGCGCTTCGACAGGAAATACAGCGGTAACGCCGGGTTATCAATTCGAAACGGATGGGCGCCAACCAGATAACTGTTGGCAAAATGATGTTCAGCGTCAATGCCTTGAGCGCTGATAATCGCTGGTCGACCATTGGTGTCTTGCCACATAAATGGCCGCGCCTGGTCGTCTTTGCTGTTCAGTAACGCGGCAGCGATGTCCATTTCGCTGATGGTGTCACCGGTGGTATTCATGGTCAGCACCCCAGCCCTGTTGTGCCGCAACAAATCGGCCGGTAGCCGATCTGCGCTTTGTTGTAGCATCAACATCAGTTGCTGGCTTTCTGACATTGCCGCCGATGGACGGTCCAGCCAAAAAATACAGCCAATAGCCAGCAGCAATGGCAGCCAGAGCCAGCGCATCTTAGTGTTGCAAGCCAAAACAGATAATCAGCGCGACAAAAATCATCAGCGCTGAGCAAAATATCGCAACCGCCAGATTGTTTTTGGCCAGTTCCTGCTGAATATCGAGTTTTTTCAGCAGCACTTTATCAATCACCATTAACGCCGCCACCGCGACAAAGAGTGAAATCACGGTATAACTTAGGTTCAGCGCGAGGTTGATAAGACTGGCGTTGATGAAGGCCGTTTCCATGGGTTTTTCCTGAAAAATAAATGATTTAGCTACAGTAGGGCGCTGCGCTTTTACTGTCAATCACAGGGTTAGAAGCGATAGGGCAGGCCAAAAAAATGTTGGTCGTACGCCAGCAGCAATAAACAACAATGCAGGCCGACAGTGGCCCAAAAGCGGGCGCGAAAACTGGTTTTGACGGTTTTATGCCGCAGCCAGTGCTGCGCCGCGACAGCGCCAGGCCAGCCACCGAGTAAACCGGCCAGCAACAAAGTGGATTCCGCGGTGCGCCAATGGCCGGCACGCGCAGCTTTTTTGTCCCAGGCATATAAGCCAAAGGTCAATATCGACATCAGCAGGCAGATGCTGCCGACAAGCTGTGGCACCAGCGCGAGGCCGGTACCAGCGGCCAGCACCAGACAGAATACAATCGTAAACAGTGGCGCAAGTTTGGATGGTCCGGAATTTGGCTTTTCTGTAGCCGTTAGCGGCTTGCCATCGAGCCGGCTTTGCACCACCGCGACAGCCCTTTGTTTGCCATCCGCAGAATTCGCCAGCTGATAGACCAACTGTAAGCCAGCTTCCGGTCTTGGAGTCTGACGGGCAAAATCACTGATATGCACAAAAACCCGCGGCCCCGGCAATCTCGGCTCAATAAAACCAAAACCCTTGGCATCATCCCATTGCTCCAACGTGCCTTTCAGCTTCGCGGCCATCTAATCTCTCCCTGATTTTTTCGGGTCGTATTTATGAGTTGAAAGTTTAACAGCGGCCTTGCGCCATCATGATTGAAAACTGTGGTTAAAAAAAGCCCTGAAATGGACTGGAGCCTGGTCTAATCATTACAGATGGTCTACAAAAAGGGTCTACGAAACCCAAAAAAGAAAAACCCTAAGGTGTTGATCCTTAGGGTTTTTATTGCCTCTCGGCTTGTTGGTGGAGCTGGGGGGATTTGAACCCCCGTCCGAAAAACCTACGTCTTCAGTACTACATGCTTATCCATTCATTTGGTTAACCCTAGGAGCGCCGAATGGCAGGCTATCGTTGGGCGAGTCCGATTGGTTTTAGCATCTTGGCTCCGGACAAAGCCGCCATGCGATCCTGTTAGGGGTGATCTCCCAAAATCCCGGCTTACAGGCATGCGCGGGGGGGAGAGCATCTACTGCTTATTAGGCAGCGATTGCGTATGTTTCGTCGTTTGCGACTACTTTTTTGCGGCTTTTTACGAGGCCAACCGCCCCTCGGCATGCACTTAGGAGTTCGTGAATCCCGTCGAATCCAGTATCAGCCCCGAATTCTTCGTGAAGCGAACGCTTCAGTAACCTGGGCATTCTATGCCCTGCAGCATGTTGCGGCAAGCGTTGCTTTAGTGCTTTGCTGCCTTTCTGTGCTGCTTAACATCTAAATGGTGATCAATTCGCCAGTTTCAAGCCCTGGCAGATTAAATCACCGCTTGGAATGCTTCATCATCCGTTCTTTTTCGCGTGACCAGTCGCGGTCTTTAATGTCGTCGCGCTTGTCGAATTCGCGTTTACCTTTGGCCAGATAGAACTCTAGTTTGACCCAAGGGCCTTTCCAGTACATGGCTGTCGCGACCATGGTGTAGCCGTCACGTTCTTTGGCGCCAATCAGTTTGTTGATTTCGCGTTTATTCAGCAGCAGCTTGCGTGAACGCTCCGGGTCGCAGACCACATGGCTGGACGCGCTGTTCAGCGGCTGAATGATGGCACCAAATAAATAAGCTTCGCCGTCTTTGATGATGACGTAGGAATCGGCGATATTGGCTTTACCCTGGCGAATACTTTTGATTTCCCAGCCTTGCAGCGCCATACCACCTTCGAAGCGGTCTTCGAGCGAGTATTCGTGGCGGGCTTTGCGGTTCAGGGCGATAGTGCCGCCCTCATTTTGGTTTTTTTTCTTAGTCATGCTAACTCAGAGAAGACTTGCGGGCCTAAACAACACAGCCTGTGTTGCTGCCGTGAAAACTTGTGACAGGGGCAGGATCTGTTACAATCGCCGACCTGATCCAGGGGAGTGAGTATGCCACAAATTGAGCGCAGCGCGCTGGTTTTTTACAGCTGCCAACAGATGTATCAACTGGTTAATGATGTTCCGTCATATCCGCAATTTTTACCGGGCTGCAGCCATGCGGTGGTGCTGAGCGCTACTGAACAGCAGCAAACGGCGCGGCTGGATATCAGTAAAGCCGGTATCACCCAAAGTTTCACCACCCGCAATACTTTAGAGCCGTTTCAGCGCATTGGTATGGAACTGGTTGATGGGCCTTTTAAATTTCTGCGTGGCGGCTGGCGTTTTGTCCCGCTGAACGATCAGGCCTGCAAAGTGGTGCTGGAACTGGAGTTTGAGTTCTCCAGCAAGCTCATCGAATTCGCATTTGGTAAGATTTTCAACGAGCTTACCGGCGCAATGGTGCAGGCATTCACCAACAGAGCCAAGCAGGTTTATGGAGTGTCTCATGGCTGATGTGATTTTGATTGAAGTGGCTTTTGCGCTGCCACAGCGCCAGACGCTGCTCAGTGTCAGTGTGCCAGTTGATGCCACAGTGCGTCAGGCGATTGAAAGTTCAGGGATTTTACGGATGTATCCGGAAATTGACCTGACGCAGAACAAAGTTGGGATCTGGAGTCGCACCGTGCGGTTGGAAGACAGCTTGACTGCCGGCGACCGGATTGAGATTTACCGGCCTTTGATTGCTGACCCGAAAGATATGCGTAAACGTCGCGCCGATAAAGCCAAAGAAGAAGGGCGGGCCGATAAAGTCACTGGCGGCCGGCCGCAGCAGCATCAAAGCCGCGATCACGACGACGCCGATACCGAGGCTTCGCACTAACTTGGCTGGTCAATGAGTCAGACCCATAAAAACAACAAACCCGCTTTTCAGCGGGTTTGTTGTTTTAACAGCACCGGTCGCCGGCAGTGTTATTGGTCAAGCGGTACATTAAATTCTTTTGGCACTTCAAAATCGCCGCTCATTTTCGCCAGCTTGCCGTTTTGGAAATTCAGCACCAGCTGCTTTTTGAAATTGTCACCGCGGCCGCCTTGCAGCGCGTAAAAATAATGCCAGGTGTTGTCTTCGAAGCTGTTTTCAGCCACCGGGTTGCCAAGTACGTACTGTACTTGTTCTTTGCTCATCTGGATGCGCAGCTTGTCGATATCTTTTTGCTCCAGAAAGTTACCTTGTGGTACGTCGATCCGGTAAATCCAGCTGCTGCAAGCTGTCACGGACAGCATCAGGCCAGAGGCGAACAGCCAGGCTCCGGCTTTTTTTAACGTCAACTCGCGCATAATTCTCTT
>Ga0247724_1000091_pt1 | contig 25341 bp, 24 predicted proteins | sample OKSTACKMC2E_FD_182776 | JGI IMG/M metagenome (GOLD analysis project Ga0247724, IMG submission 182776) | Subsurface sediment microbial communities from gas well in Oklahoma, United States - OK STACK MC-2-E | ecosystem: Environmental > Terrestrial > Deep subsurface > Rock core/Sediment | place... | reverse complement strand
TGCCGACAAGAAACTGGCCGGTGCGGCCAAGAACAGCTTTATCCAGAAGTGCGTGAAGACGGGCGCGGCAGTGGATCCGGCGGCCAAGTGCGAGAAGGCGGCGGCCGACAAGAAGCTGGCTGGCGCGGCCAAGAACAGCTTTGTCCAGAAGTGCGTGAAGGATAGCGCTGCCAAGTAAGGCATTTTCTCATCCGGTGTGTTTGCGGGGGGCCATCAGGCCCCCCGCGCTTTTTAGGGCGCAGTGATGGCGCAACGCACAAGCCTTGTATCGGGGCGGTAATAGCGACACTATTGACTCCTTTTATGGATTTCGCAGAGGCGCAGCCATGACCTGCCGTGACCGGACGAGGGGTTGGCGAGCTGCATTTGTGCGGGATTACGCGGGATAAAAGGAGCTGAACAGGATGATGGAAGGGATGGAATGGCGCTGGCTCAATGAACCGGCCCAGTGGCACCAGACAGACGACGGTTTGCAGGTAGTAACAGACCGGCAGACCGATTTTTGGCGCAGCACCTGGTATGGCTTCGAGCGCCACAGCGGGCATCTCTATGGCTGCGAGGTGGCGGGGGAGTTTACCTTTCAGGTCTGCGTCGAGGGGGAGTTCACCACCCTCTACGATCAGGCGGGGCTGATGCTGCTGCAAGACGAGGCGCACTGGCTGAAAGCGGGGATCGAGTACAACGATGCCCAGCCGATGATCGGTAGCGTGCTGACCAATCCGCGCTCTGACTGGGCCACCGGTATTTTCCCCGGTAATCCGCGCCGTTTCTGGCTGCGGCTGACCCGGCTGGCCGATTGCCTGCGTTTGCAATACTCCACCGATGGCAAGGTGTGGCCGCTGCTGCGCCTCGCTCCGTTTACGCCAAGCGAAAGGTGTTTTATCGGGGTGATGTGCTGCACACCGGAGCGGCAGGGGCTGGCGGTGCGCTTCTCTGACTTGCGCCTCACGCCGCCCCTTGGCAAGGCGCTCCATGATTTGAGCTAGGCCAGCGGTTTTGCCTGCGACATTGAGCCAATAAAAAAGCGCCCGCAGGCGCTTTTTTCATTTGGCTGGTAAAGCCTCAATTAGCTGATCAGGCTGGCCCACAGGTCATATTCGTCGGATTCGTCGATCCGCACTTTGACCATGTCCCCCGGCTTGAGGCCGGTTTCGCCGTTGAGGTAGACCAGACCGTCGATCTCCGGCGCATCGGCAAAAGAGCGGCCAGTGGCACCCTCTTCGTCCACCTCGTCGATGATAACGGTCATCTCCTGACCCACTTTGCGGGCCAGTTTGCGGATGGAGACCTGCTGTTGCAGCTCCATAAAGCGCTGGAAGCGCTCTTCCTGAATCTCTTCCGGTACAGGATCCGGCAGCTCGTTGGCCAGCGCCCCTTCGACCGGGCTGTATTTGAAGCAGCCGACCCGATCCAGCTCCGCCTTGTCGATGAAGTCCAGCAGCATCTGGAAATCTTCCTCGGTCTCGCCCGGGAAGCCGACGATAAAGGTAGAGCGCAGGGTGATCTGCGGGCAGATCTCGCGCCACTTCTGGATCCGCTCCAGGGTGCGCTCAACGGTACCCGGGCGCTTCATCAGTTTGAGGATGCGCGGGCTGGCGTGCTGCAGCGGAATATCGAGGTAGGGCAGTACCTTGCCATCGCGCATCAGCGGGATGACGTCATCTACGTGCGGGTAGGGGTAGACGTAGTGCAGTCGCACCCAGATATCGAGCTTGGCCAGCTCTTCGCACAGGGCGACCATGCTGGTCTTGACCGGCATGCCGTCGTAGAAACCGGTGCGGTGCTTCACATCGACGCCGTAGGCGGAGGTGTCCTGGGAGATCACCAGCAGCTCCTTCACGCCGGCCTCTTTCAGACGCTTGGCTTCGGCCAGCACGTCGCCGATGGGGCGGCTCACCAGATCCCCGCGCATGGAGGGGATGATGCAGAAGGTGCAGCGGTGGTTGCAGCCCTCGGAAATCTTCAGATAGGCGTAGTGGCGCGGGGTCAGCTTGACGCCGTGGGCCGGTACCAGACTGGTGAAGGGGTTGTGCTGCGGCTTCTCCACATATTTGTGGACGTGGCCCAGCACCTCTTCATAGGCGTGGGGGCCGGTGATCTCGAGCACCTTGGGGTGGATCTCGCGGATCTGGTTCTCTTTGGCGCCAAGGCAGCCGGTGACGATCACCTTGCCGTTCTCGGCCAGCGCTTCGCCGATCGCTTCCAGCGACTCTTGCACCGCGCTGTCGATAAAGCCGCAGGTGTTGACGACGACCAGCTCGGCATCGTCATAGCTGGGCACCACATCGTACCCTTCGGTACGCAGCTGGGTCAGGATGCGTTCTGAATCGACCAGGTTTTTGGGGCAACCCAAGGAGACGAATCCTACTTTGGGGGCCTGTTTTGTGTTGGACATCGCTCAATCACTCTTAGGTGGCTCTTCTTTAAGGGCGCGGATTTTACCGGAATGGTTAACCAAAAACTATACAGCCAGCATGGCAGAACCGAACAATATCTCCGACCAGGCAAGATTGCGCCGCACCAACAGTAGTTGATGGCGCGCCCTTGATAGGGCTATTGCCTCTGTCATGCAGGTTGGTTGTGGGGAAGCTGCTTTGTTGATTTTCCTCTCAATATTGATTTGGTGACAGAGAGGAGAGCACCGGGAGTCGCTATACTCCCGGTACGGGAACCCGTTGGAGAAGGCGATGGATAGTTCATTTGGCGAAAAAATGCAGAGCGTACATGCCACGCTCAGGCAGCGCTTTGACAAGCTGAGTCGGGTAGCCATCGCGATTTACGATCCCCATACCGATCAGCTCAAGACCTTTGCCCACAGCACCGAGGGGCCCTCGCCACTGGTGCAGTATGAGGTGAAGCTGAGCGATGTCCCCTCCCTGAGTTATCTGGCGGAGCACAAGCAGCCCCGGGTGCTCGGAAATCTCGATGCCCTGCGTGGCTCGGCGTCGGAGCACAGCCGCAAGGTGCTGGAGGCGGGTTATGCCTCCAGCTATACCGAGCCGCTGCTGTTCAACAGCAAGCTGTTTGGCTTTCTGTTTTGCGATGCCATGGAGCCGGGATACTTCGAGGAGCCGATCCGCAGCGAGCTGTCGGCCTATGCCCAGGCGCTCTCGGCCATCATTGCGGTGGAGTTTTTCTCCATCCAGACCCTTGGCGGCGCGCTGACCACGGCGCGGGAGTTCAGTCGCTATCGGGATGAGGAGACCGCCAACCATCTGCACCGGATGTCGGCCTACTCCCGGCTGATTGCCAAGACGCTGGCCCCGACCTGCGGGCTGAGCGATGAGGAGGTGGAGTTTATCTATCTCTTCTCCGAGCTGCACGACATCGGCAAGATCGCGGTGCCGGATGCCATTTTGCTCAAGCCGGGCAAGCTGACGCCGGAAGAGTTCGAGATCATGAAGATCCACCCCGGCAAGGGGCGGGAGATGATCAGCCTGATGATCAACGAGTTTGGTCTCGATGGCATTCATCACACTGACATGCTGACCAATATCATCGCCAGCCATCACGAGCGCTTTGACGGGACCGGCTATCCGCTGGGGCTGGCGGGGGAGGCGATCCCGCTGGCGGCACGTATCGTGACGGTGGCCGATGTGTTTGATGCCCTTACCAGCGAGCGCCCCTACAAGAAGGCCTGGCCGTTCGAGACGGCGTTTACCTATCTGGAGGAGCATGCTGGCAGCCAGTTTGATCCCGCCTGTGTCGCCGCAGCCCTGCACAACAAGGCCGAGTTTTATGCCATCTATCAGCAGTATCAGGATCCGGCCTGCTCTGCGAGCGTGGCGGCCAGCGGCGCAGAGCCGGGTTGAGCGCGTGTGATGCGCGTAAGGGGCAAAGTTGCGGAACAAGCATGAATGAAAAGCGTAACAAGAGAGGGGGCACCAGCAGGTGCCCCCTCTCTTTTATGCGCTTCTCGATTCCACGCGCCCTTATTTTGCCGACCTTCTATCTGCGGCTATGGCGGCTGCGGTCAGGTTACTTTTTGGGCGTCGGCTCGCTGATTTGATAGAGGTGATCCGCGCAGGCGCTGGAGCAGCCACAGGGGCGAACCTCTTTATCCTCTCGCTTCTGGGCAAGCTGGTATTGGCGCCACCAGATGATGGTGCCCATGGCCAGGATCAGCACAAACGAGGCGAGCAGGCTCAACAACCAGATGGACATGATCTCTTCTCCTTGATGGTGATGACATGCATGGCGATGGCATCAGTGATAATGGCTGCAACCACCCTGCTGGTTGGCGCCGTCACTGCCGTGACAACAAGTATGGCCTTGTCGTGAGCTCTCTGCCTGATTGCCACTACTGGCGCAACAGTGATCGGAGCCACTGTTGCAACCACCATGACAATGGCTATGACTCTGGCCAGCGCCGACTGGCTGGATGGCACGGATCGCAGATTTGCTCTGATGACGGCGAGACGGACGCCCCTGACTAGCCTCGGTTAGAGGTTGCAGATTAGCGGGGGCCAGCAGCGCGGGCAGCGGCAGGCGGGCAGAGCGGCACTGCAGCACCCGGATATTGACCGCCAGCAGGCGACCCAGCATCCGCTCGCCGATATTGCGCACCACCACCTGACCCACCTGATGATGGGTGAGGGCGTCGAGCAGCGCTTGCTTGCCGTGGCAGCCTTCGGCTGCGGCCGGATTGGGCAGGGTGGCGATGACGTTCCCTTCGGGGTTAAGAATTTGCAGCTGCTCGGCACGGGTAAAGTGGCCAGCCAGCAGCCCCTGACTCAGCATCAGGGCGCTGTTGCAGAGGGTGGTGGTCATGGTTGTGACAGCATTCATGTCGGCTCTTCTCCACTGGTTGGGTGGTCGGGCTCGGCGGGTTGCATCATCAATGCCTTGCCCAGACTCAGACACTCCACCACCTTGTAGCGCCCTTTTTTCAGGATATTGGCCAGGGTCTGGCGGGAAACCCCCATCACCAGGGCGGCCTCCTGCTGCTGCATTCCTTGAAGGTCGACGAGGCGCAGTGCCTCGAACTCGTCAGGGGCCAGCGTGACCTGCTCCAGCTGATGCATGGGGCGGCCGTTGGGTTTGAAGCAGCTGTTGGCGGGGCGGCCACAGATCTGGCGGGCAATCTTGGGTCTTGGCATGGTGGCTCCTAATTGGCATAAGCCATTTATACGCTCATATGTGGCATATGCCAATAATTTTGTCGGATGTAGAGAGCTGCGCCAGTGCTGTTTACGGCAGAGAGGGGTAAAGAGGGGGAGGAGGAATACGTACAAAAGCAGTGAAGGTGGCAGAAACGACGCTGGCCCGAACATGGTTCGGGCCAGCGGTTTTGCAGAGGATGGTCGAGCTATCCCGGCGAGCTTACGCCTGTTCGGCCTCGGCCACGGGGGCTGCGCTCTCGCTACCGTTGGCGAAGCGATCCGCCCACAGGGCAATCACGCCGTCACCGGTGACGTTGCAGGCGGTGCCGAAGCTGTCCTGCGCCAGATAGAGGGCGATCATCAGGGCGATGGAGGCTTCACCGAAACCGAGCATGGAGGTGAGCAGGCCCAGTGCCGACATCACGCCACCACCTGGCGCGCCCGGTGCGGCGATCATGATCACCCCCAGCATCATGATGAAGGGGAGCATGGTCTCGATGCCTGGAATGGCCAGATGCTCGGAGAGGAACATCACCGCGGTGGCGCAGGTGACCAGGGTAATGGTGGAGCCACAGAGGTGAATGGTGGCGCACAGGGGCACAGTGAAGTTGGCGATGCCGTCGCTCACGCCGTTGTTCTTGCTCGATTGCAGAGCGACCGGAATGGTGGCGGCGCTCGACATGGTCCCCAGCGCGGTGAAGTAGGCGGGCAGCATGTTCTTGATGAGCTGGGCCGGTGAGCGGCCAAGGGCCAGACCGGTGCCGATAAACAGCACGGAGAGCCAGATCCAGTGCATCAGGATCGCCATCACCAGCACCACGCCGAAGGTTTTCAGGGTTGCGAATACGGTGCCTTCTACCGTCATCTCGACAAAGACGCCCGCGATATAGAACGGCAGCAGCGGAATGATCACCTTGGCCAGCAGGCGGTCGATGATGTCACGACCCTGATCGGCGACCCGGCGCAGATCGGTGGCCTGGGTGGCGCTGATGCCGATGCCGAACACGAAGGCAGCGGCCAGTGCCGACATCACGCCAAAAAGCGGCGGGATCTCCAGATTGACGTAGGAGGCGAGTTTGATGGCCGTGGTCGTGGTGGGCTCGGCAGCGGTGGTGAACTGCGGGATCAGGTGGCTCGCCACGGTAAAGGCGAACAGCCCCGCCAGAATGGTGGAGCAGTAGGAGAGGGCCACGGTTTTGCCCAGCAGCTTGCCGGAGTTTTTCGGCAGGCTGGCGATGCCGCTCATGATAAAGAACAGAATGATGAGCGGAATGGTGAAGGTGATGAGCTGACCTATCACTGTCTTGGCCGTAAACAGCACGCGCGCCACCCACTCAGGGGCGTAGAGACCGAGCAAGAGACCAGCAAGGATGCCAGCAATGAGTTTCAGGACAAGTTTCATAAGGAAATCCGGAGTTGGTTGTATTGTCTGTTTTGTTATTAAAATTTGATATTAATCACACTTTTTAACACGTACGCCGTGTTATGTCTGCCTTTTCTGCGTTAACGCCGAGTTAAATATTGTCGAAAGCCAGGATCGCCGACTAGCTGTCGGCTTGGCGTTGAACGGGAAAATCCGTGATGAATTAGCCCGTTAGGTGGCCTGATGATCGCTACGCAGCAACATGACGTACTGGCTGGCGTGTTGACCTGTGCATGATGGCGTGTTGGTCGAGACGGTTTCCATCGGCGCCAGTTGCAGCGCTATCCCGGATGTGGTGACCAGTTGCTGTAGCTGATGGTGACTTATCTTGCCGCTTGGTTGCAGGGGGAAGCAGATCGGAGCACCCGCTTTGAGCAGGGTCGCCAACTGTTGCAACAGGGGGACAAGGGTGGCCGCGTCGCTATCAAGCGGGCGGCTCAGCCAGATGCCATCGTAAGGGAGCACCGAGTGCATCTTCGCCAGCGGGCAGACCCGCACCGCTTGCCCGGCTTGCTGTGAGGCAACTTTGGCGTCAGCCAGCACAGCGTCACAGGCAGTGACCACATACCCTTCTGCACGCAGCCAGCAGAGATCCTCCCCCGTACCGCACTGACCATTAAGCAGGTGAGCACCGGGTTTGAGGCTCGCCACAAAGGCAGCCCGAGCGCGGGCGTGCTGGTCGTTAAATGGCCAGGAAGCGGGGATGGCGTCAGAGTGTGGCACAGGGGTTACCTCAAGCAGGGGGCGCACAGGGTAACAAATCGGGGCCTGACTGCCAAAGCGCGCGGTCAGGCCCCGATTTGGATGGGTGAGAGTTGCCGGAGCCGGTTAGCGGCCGCAGGCCGGCCCGTGGGGCTGGGCCAGCATGGTGAACATGCTCTCTATCATAAAGGCGGATTCGCCCTGCAGGTCGATCCGCCCCGGAAAGTGGAGCCAGTTGATGATATAGCCATCCAGAGTGCAGTGGAGCAGGGTGGCGGCGCGCTGCAGGTTGAGGTTGGTGGGCAGTTGGCCCCGCCGTACCGCATTGGCCAGGGTGGTCTCCAGGTCCCGAAAGAAGTTGGCGGACTGGCTGCGGATATGCTCGCGCAGTGAGATGGCTTCCCCCTCCAGCGATTCGAGATTGAACAGGATGGTGAACATCTGCCGCTGGGCCGGATTGTGAATGAAGCTGTGGAGCACCCCTTCGAAGAAGAGGCGCAGTAGCCCCAGCGGATCCGGCTCATCTGGATTGAGGCAGGCATCGAGCTGGTGGGCGAGGGGGCTGCAGAGTTCCTGCCAGAGCGAAATGAAGAGTTCATCCTTGTTCTTGAAGTGCCAATAGATGGCACCGCGGGTCAGGTCTGCCGCCCTGGCGATGTCGGTCAGGCTGGTCTTGGCCAGGCCCTGAGAGCAGAACAGATCCAGCGCCGTGCTCATGATGTGGCAGCGGGTTTGCTGCGCCTCTTCTTTGGTTCGTCTGGCCATCGAAATTTGTGCCTCATGCAAGTAAAAAGTCACTTACATACATTTATGAATGTATGTATATTGCCTCATCTTTCGACTATTTACCAACAGGGCCCATGCGGCCCTGATTGTTCATTGACTGGCAAAGGCTCAGGTGTTTCATGCATAAACATATTCTTGCTCGTTCAGTTGGTCTTGCCTTGCTGGCTACAGGCTTGCTGGCAGGTTGTGGTGACAAGGGGGGCGTCCCCCAGGGACAGGGCGGCATGCCCCCCGCGGCGGTCAACGTGGTGACTCTGCAGAGCGGTCCGCTGATGTTGACCACCGAATTGACCGGTCGCAGCGCCCCGTTGCGGGTGGCCGAAGTGCGTCCGCAGGTGAGCGGTATCATCCTCAAGCGCCTCTTCACCGAGGGAAGCGATGTGAAGGCGGGCGATCTGCTCTATCAGATCGATCCGGCTGTCTATCAGGCGGCGGTTGCCAGCGCCAAGGCCAATCTGGCCAAGGCCGAGGCCAACGAGCAGAGTGCCCGCCTCAAGGCGCAGCGCTATCAGGAGCTGCTCAAGGTCAAATCCATCAGCCGTCAGGACTATGACGACGCCGACGCCAGCTGGAAGCAGGCCAAGGCGGAGATCATGGCGAGCAAGGCGGCCCTGCGCACTGCCGAGATCAATCTCGGTTATACCCGCATCACCGCCCCCATCAGTGGCCGCATCGGTAAATCCGCGGTGACCGAGGGGGCGCTGGTGACTGCCCAGCAGGCTGACAGCCTGACCGCCATTCAGCAGCTCGATCCCATGTATGTGGATGTGCGTCAGTCCACCGCCGATCTGCTGCGCCTCAAGCGACTGGTCGCCGAGGGCAAGCTGACCCAGGACGAGCAGAAAGGGGCCAAGGTGACCTTCCAGCTGGAAGATGGCTCCACTTATGGCGAAGAGGGCTCGCTGCAGTTCTCCGATGTGACCGTGGATGAGACCTCCGGCATGGTGACCCTGCGGGTGATTGTGCCCAACCCTCACCAGCTGCTGCTGCCCGGCATGTTTATGCGCGCCACCCTGCAAGAGGGAGAACGGGCTCAAGGACTGCTGGTGCCGCAAACGGCCGTGACTCGCACCCCCAATGGCGGCGCCACCGTGATGGTGGTAACCGCTGACAACAAGGTGGAGCTGCGCAACGTGCAGCTGAGCCGGGTCGTCGGCAGCAACTGGGTGGTGGAGTCAGGGCTCACCTCCGGCGAGCGGGTGATCGTGGCTGGCTTGCAGAAAGTACGACCGGGCGCCGTGGTCAATCCCGCCGAGCATGGTGCTGATGCACCGTCTGCTCAAGCCGCGTCCAGCACCCCGGCCAACAAGTAGGATGGAGTAATCGCCTCATGGCTCGATTTTTTATAGACAGACCCATTTTTGCCTGGGTGATCGCGCTGGTGATCATGCTGGCGGGTAGCCTGGCCATCATCAAATTGCCGGTTGCCCAGTATCCGAGCATTGCGCCGCCCGCGGTCGGTATTTCTGCCAGCTATCCGGGCGCATCCGCCAAAACGGTGGAAGACTCGGTGACCCAGATCATCGAACAGAACATGACCGGGCTGGATCACCTGCTCTACATGTCCTCCCAGTCTGACTCCGCGGGGCGGGTGTCGGTGACCCTCACCTTCCAGCCGGGGACCGATCCCGATATCGCCCAGGTGCAGGTGCAGAACAAGCTGCAGCAAGCGATGTCGCTGCTGCCGCAAGAGGTGCAGCAGCAGGGGATCCGGGTACAGAAGACCTCCAGCAGCTTCCTGATGGTCGCGGCGTTCATCTCCAGCGATGGCAGCATGAATAACGACGATCTGGCGGATTATGTGGTCTCCAACATCAAGGAGCCCCTGAGCCGTCTGGACGGGGTAGGGGACATCACCTTGTTCGGTAGTCAGTACTCGATGCGGGTGTGGCTCGATCCCAACAAGCTTAACCGGGTGCAGATGACCCCGGGGGATGTGCAGGCAGCCATCAAGGCGCAAAACGCCCAAGTGGCGTTCGGCAAGCTGGGTGGTACTCCGTCGGTGGAAGATCAGCAGTTCACCGCCACCATCATGGGGCAAACCCGGCTCTCTACCGTGGAGCAGTTCAACGACATCCTGCTGCGGGTGAATCAGGATGGCTCCAAGGTACGGCTGAAAGATGTGGCTCGGGTCGAGCTGGCGGGCGAAAGCTATGACGCCGATGCGCTCTACAACGGCCAGTCTACCGCCGCGGTTGCCATCAAGCTGGCGACCGGCGCCAATGCGCTGGATACCGCCGAGAAGGTGCGTGCCAAGCTCAATGAGCTGGCGGATTACTTCCCGGCCAATATGGAGATCGTCTACCCCTACGACACCACGCCGTTTGTGAAGATCTCCATCGAGGAGGTGGTGCAGACCCTGATCGAGGCGATCTTCCTGGTGTTCTGCGTCATGTATCTGTTCTTGCAGAACTTCCGCGCCACCCTGATCCCGACCATTGCGGTGCCTGTGGTGCTGCTCGGTACCTTCGGGGTGATGGCGGCGTTCGGCTTCTCCATCAACACCCTCACCATGTTCGGTATGGTGCTGGCCATCGGCCTGCTGGTGGATGACGCCATCGTGGTGGTGGAGAACGTGGAGCGGCTGATGAGCGAGGAGGATCTCTCCCCGCTGGAAGCGACCCGCAAGTCGATGACCCAGATCACCGGTGCGCTGGTGGGGATCGCGTTGGTGCTCTCCGCCGTGTTCGTGCCGATGGCCTTCTTCGGCGGCTCGACCGGCGCCATCTATCGCCAGTTCTCGCTGACCATCGTTTCGGCCATGGTGCTGTCGGTGCTGGTGGCGTTGATCCTGACTCCGGCGCTTTGTGCCACCCTGCTCAAGCCGATGAAACATGGCGAGTTTGGTGCCAAGCGCGGCTTCTTTGGCTGGTTCAACCGCGCCTTTGATGCAGGTACCAATCGCTATCAGAGCGGTGTGCGCAAGGTGATCAAACAGGGCGTGCGCTACAGCCTGATCTACGGCGCCATGCTGGCGGTACTGGCAGTGCTCTTTATGCGGATGCCCACCTCCTTCCTGCCGGAAGAGGATCAGGGGGTCATCATGTCCATGGTGCAACTGCCGGTGGGGGCGACCAAGCAGCGCACCGAGGTGGTGCTGGCAGACATGCGCGACTACTTCCTGAAAAACGAGAAGGATAATGTCGATTCTGTGCTGACCGTATCCGGCTTCAGCTTCGCCGGTAGTGGCCAGAATGCGGGTATGGCCTTTATCAAGCTCAAGGACTGGAGCGAGCGCAAGAGCCCGGATCGCAGCGCCAATGCCATCATCGGCCGCGCCATGGGCTATCTGTTCAGCATCAAGGAGGCGCAGGTCTTCGCCTTCAACCTGCCTCCGATCCCGGAGCTGGGTACGGCGACCGGTTTTGACTTCTTCCTGCAGGATCGTGGCGGTATCGGTCACGACAAGCTGATGGCGGCGCGTAACCAGCTGCTCGGCATGGCGGCGCAGGATCCCACTCTGGTGCGGGTACGCCCGAACGGGATGGAAGATACGCCGCAGCTCGATATCAAGATCGACTACGAGAAGGCGCTGGCGCAGGGGCTATCCATCGCGGACATCAACAACACCCTGGCTACCGCCTGGGGCTCGTCCTACGTCAATGACTTCGTTGACCGTGGCCGGATCAAGAAGGTCTATATGCAGGCGGATGCCCCCTTCCGGATGAACCCGGAAGATCTGAAACTCTGGTATGTGCGCAACAGTGCCGGTCAGATGGTGCCCTTCTCCGCCTTTGCCAGCACCGAGTGGAGCTTCGGCTCGCCGCGTCTGGAGCGTTACAACGGCGTGCCGGCGATGGAGATCGTCGGTGAGGCGGCGCCCGGCAAGAGTACCGGTGATGCGATGGCTGCGATTGAGCAGATGGTGAAACAGCTGCCGGAAGGGGTGGGTATCGAGTGGACCGGGCTCTCCTTCCAGGAGCGTCAGGCCGGTTCACAGGCTCCCGCGCTCTACGCCATCTCCTTGCTGGTGGTGTTCCTCTGTCTGGCGGCCCTCTACGAGAGCTGGAGCATTCCGTTCTCGGTGATGCTGGTAGTACCGCTCGGGGTTCTGGGGGCCATTGTGGCTGCCACCCTGCGCGGGTTGGAGAACGACGTCTACTTCCAGGTCGGTCTGCTCACCACCATAGGCCTGTCGGCGAAGAACGCGATTCTGATCGTGGAATTTGCCAAAGAGCTCTACGACAAAGGGATGGGCTTGGGTGAGGCTGTGGTGGAGGCGGCGCGTCTTCGTCTGCGCCCGATCCTGATGACCTCGCTCGCCTTTATCCTCGGGGTGCTGCCGCTGGTGATAAGCTCCGGCGCCGGTGCCAGCAGCCGTAACGCCATCGGTACCGGCGTGATGGGGGGGATGATCAGCGCCACCGTGCTGGCCATCTTCTTCGTGCCGCTCTTCTTTGTGCTGGTGATGCGTTACTTCACTAGCCACAAGAGTAAAGAGGCGCGCATGGCTGCAGCAGTTGAGTCAAAAGGTGACTGATGGCATGCAGGTTTAGCTAATCTGAACAGAGTTCAATAAATCGCCAACCAGCTTTGGTCTGGCTGACAATCAAGCAGGGCAACTCCATGGGTTGCCCTGTTTTTGTGCAGAATAACACCAAGTGAAGGTGGTTCGTAACTTGAATCCGTTGTCATGGAACAGGTGTTGTACGATAAGCAGCCTCAAATTGCCCCCTATCCAACACACTTTTAGCTGTTCATCTTTGGGCTAAACGGGATAAGATTGGTTGGAAATAGGGCTGAAACGCTTCTTGCAAGCTGCCGATATCTGTGAGCACTGATCCTGAGCCTTGTGACAAATAACATTGTAATGCTGGAGGACATTGTGACCAACAGCGTGAACAATATGGTTAAAAATAGCAAACTGGGAGCTGCAACCCAGTGCGGTAGCCATGTATTTTTCCCATGCTTTGTGTAAATGCTGATAATGCAATGGTATTTTTACAGCTGAGACCGCTTGTGTTTGTATTTCTCTTTTGCGAGGCAAAATTCCGAAAACCAGCGATTGTCAAGGATTTCGACAAAGGTCCTTTTTTGGAAGGATGCTTGTTGAGGCTTTAGCAGCGTTGCTTTATGCATTTTTTTGAAAAGAGATTTCGTAGATGAACTTGCAAGGTCATGATCTTGTTTATCCTGTTCTTTATCGGAAACATATTACCGTGATAGGGCGTTGTTTCGCAAAACGATGCAGTTTGAAGGGAACTTACTGAGGACTCGGTGATCTGATCACCACCATCCCCTTCGAGTCTGCATTATTAGCACGTCGCTTCACCCCATCACCAACTGGCCTCAATACAGCAAATCATTGATTAACCGTGGTTCACTCACCTTCTGGGTTGATGCCGAGGCCATGAACAACTGGTTTCACCACGGCCATCATGGGTGCCGGGGCCGCAGCCAACTCTACACTGACCAGACCATCTGCACCTTCCTGATGCTCAAGGGGATTTTCAACCTCACTCTGCGGGCCACTCAGGGACTACTCGACTCCCTGTTCGAGTTGATGAACGTACCGCTTTGTGCCCCCGATTACAGTTGTGTAAGCAAGCGGGCCCGCACGATGAAAGTGGCCTATCGACAACCCGCTAAGGGGCGCATCGCCGACCTGGTCATCGACTCAACTGGGCTGAAGGTATTTGGTGAAGGCGAGTGGAAGGTCAGAAAACACGCCGCCGAGAAACGGCGAATGTGGCGCAAGTTGCATCTGGCGGTAGACCCGGCAACCCACGATATCGTGGTGGCGGAAATCTCGCTGGAGAATGTCCATGATGTCGAGGTGTTGCCGACTCTGCTCAATCCACTACGGCGCAAACTGGGGCGTGTTTATGCGGATGGCGCCTACGACAGCAAAGCCAGTCATCAGCTTATCTTGCGCAAAGGGGCAACAGCCTGTATCCCGCCTCGCAAAAGCGCGGGGTTATGGAAAAAAGGACACGCAAGAAATGACGCGGTGCTGGTGATGCGCAAGGAAGGGCTGGCGTACTGGAAGAAGATATCGGGGTATCACCGTCGCTCACTTGCAGAGACAGCGATGTATCGGCTCAAACAGTTGTTAGCGGGGAAAGTCAGTTTACGTAACTACAACGGCCAAGTGGGAGAGGTGATGGCGTATGTCAGCGCCATAAACAAGCTGAATACTCTGGGCATGCCTGTCAGAAAGCCCCGAGTGTAACGGTCACCAGGGGCTGGGGCAGTTGCTGCTTGATGGTTGATTTGGGAAACAACGCCAGTCTGTGCTAATCAAGGGAGAGCTTTCATAGACTAACTCGGAATACTTTTACGCACCTTTACATTCCTTGGCTTGTGTTTTAAAAAATGTGCGTAAAGTTATTGATGCTGATGTATAAGGCTTGGTTGGATAGGATTATTCATCGTGAGGCCTATGATGCTCTTTCATTTCTGGTTGGCTGGAACGACAAATATAAGAAAATGGAAAGATACGTTTGTCACATAGGCTGCCGCCGATGTCATATCGTTTCTTAAAAGTAACAACCCGCTGGTAGTCATTGACTGTATGGCGATCGCGTGTGTCAATTCATCTTTAATGTGCGTAAAGAGAAGTGTTTTATTATGGAATTATCTAAGTTAGATGACATGATTAGGGGGTGGTTCATCGGCGGTTTCGAACCAACCTTGTTTAAAACAACAGATGTTGAGGTCGCTGTTCAAAGATTTAAATCTGGGGAGAAAGAGGCTGCTCACTGCCATAAGATTGCGACAGAAATTACGGTAATCGTATCTGGTCGAGCCAGAATGGCGGGGAAAGAAATTATATCGGGAGATATTGTTAAAATTGCCCCAGGTGAATTTACTGATTTTGAGGCACTTGAGGATACGGTCACTGTGGTTGTGAAATTACCCGGTGCGTTGAATGATAAATATCTGAAAGGAGATGTCTAAGTGTTGAATATTGTTATTCCAATGGCTGGCCGTGGTAGCCGTTTTGCAAAAGAAGGTTATGTTGACCCTAAACCTCTAATCCCTCTTGGAAATAAAAGGATGATTGAGGTTGTGGTTAATAATCTCAAGCCTGCGTGCGAACATCGTTTCATTTTTGTTTGTCAACAGGAGCACCTTGATAAATATAACTACAAAAATGAGTTAGAGCGAATTGCTCCTGGTTGTGAAATTATTGGTATCGATGGCGTCACTGAAGGGGCAGCTTGCACCGTTATGTATAGTGAGTCACTGATAAATAATGACATGCCGCTGATGATTGCCAACTCAGACCAATGGATTGATACTGATATCAATGATTATCTCAACCATATGCAATCTGAAGATCTTGACGGATTAATTATGACAATGAAGGCTGACGATCCTAAATGGTCGTTTGCAAAGATAAATGACTTTAATTTAGTTACGGAAGTTGTGGAAAAAAAAGTTGTTTCTGACGAGGCAACTGTTGGCATTTATAATTATAAGCGGGGTTCTGATTTCTGCCGCCATGTCAAGAGAATGATTGAACGTAATGAACGTAGCAATGGTGAGTTTTATGTTGCTCCAGTATACACATACATGTATGAGTTAGATAACTCAAAAATTGGTGTCTATAACATTGGTGCGGAAGCTGATGGCATGTACGGGCTAGGTACTCCTGCAGATTTGGATTTGTTTAAGAGCTTGGCTGTCTATTCTAAGGCTGTTAATTTTTGAAAATAAATAGACACTCATAATAGTTACCGCTCTACCCATTTCTATGGATAGGGCGGTAACATTTTTATTCATGAATCGTTGTCTTGCGGTGAGAAAATGTATAGAGAATTTGTTTTACTCAAACATAATAAGAAATTGAAGTATGATACTTCTGAGCTAGAGATTAATTTTGATTTTGATAGTATCGAAAGTGATAAATTAATTGTCTATACATTTTGTGATTTTATCAAAAAAGTACAAACAAAATGGCAGAGAATCATAACTGTTGATGCAACGACAAGATTTATTAATGAGGTTGAATCTGACATTGCAATAGTTGGCATGCGTTCTAATTCGCCATTTTATGCTAACATAATCTGGGATCTTGCGCATCAATTGCATGTAGGGAACAAACTCTATGTAATTGAAAATAATCCATGTGACAGTATTCTGGATACAGATTATTACCGGGATGCATTTCAATTAATTGAGCATTCCAATGCTTATCGAGTATATGAAAAAGTAGCCAAACTGAGAATAGAAAAAAATAGGGGGCTATCATCATGGACATTTGGCATCCCTGTCGGCCCTGAAGAACCCACGATCATTAATTATTGCGTTAGCCGTATACTTGGCTTGGGTATTGATGATCTGGAAATAATTTTATGTGGACGTCCACACAAGGATTTTAAGTATTTTGATAAAGTGAAAATTGTTGGGGAGGATATTCCTGCCCCTCCTCTGCACATCACTAGAAAAAAAAATGAAATTGTAAAGAATGCAACAAAAGATAACCTATGTATACTCCATGACCGGGTGTTGCTTCCGTCTGATTTTCTGAAGGCGATGGGCAAGTTTGGTGATATGTTTCCATTGGTTGCATTTCAATCTATTTATTTTTCCGATTACTGCAATTTAATACCTCGGCGTTATTCTGATTTTAATGTTCTAATTAGAAACTTTAGTGATTATCAACCTGATGACACTATTGAAAAAAGCAAATTAAAATATGAATTTTGTAAACATGGTTGTGCATATCAGCATGTTCTACAAGCTGATTTTGGTCGGCAATACTTGACCGGTAGCTTATATATATGTAAGCGAGAGCTGTGGTCTTTTTGCCCTCAGGATGAAGAGTACTATTGGGACGAGTATGAGGATGTCGAGTTCGGGCTAAGAGCTTCAAGAAAAGGCATTCCAAGCATTATCAATCCATTTGCATTTACCCAGAGCATCAATGCCAGGTCGCCTATACATTTTTTTGGAAATCTCCCGGTTAAAACTATTGATGGCAAACATAAAGCTGTCCGCAGTTCGACCGAGATCATTCCCTTTTTACAGCGCAAACCTATACTCAGGGTTACTGAAGAAATGGCCAGAAATAAAATGATTCATTTCGCTATTAAATATGGTGTTGATGAGGGTGTGATCCGAAAAATAACTTCATTAAAATTAAATGGCAATAGTCGATATAGAATGATTTTTGATGTTGTGATGAAATCAAGAATAAATAACTGGCAAAGCGTTGAATATGTCAATGACTACTTCAATATGCTAATGCATGAAAGCGTTCCTGATAATGAAAAGTCTAAAATAATTAGGAGCTTTAAGACTGAACCAGATTTATATAAAAAGAAAATGATCTTGCTTAATCATCCCTTTGTATTAAATCAGCTATCGAATGGTTTTACTCAAAAAGTATTCTTAAAAAGAAATGAGGATATTTTTACCAATAAAAGTTATATTCATACTATAACGTCATTTCTTACTGCATTTAGTCTGAAGTACTTCTCGAGGGGACTTTACTTTAAATTGCCGGTTTCAGAAATCGCTAAAATGATCATAGACACAACGCCATTCAGAGAAGAGTAGTTATATTATGAAGATAGATATTTTCAACTTCGAATCGATGACTGGATTAAATAATACCACATATGATAGAAAAAATAATAATCATATCATGATTTCGCTTGGTAAAGATGACTTACGTGGTAGCTTTGCATCTTACAATTCGTTTAAAGATAAAATTAAGATAATGTCAGGTGATATTTCACTTTTTTTGTATTTTAGAAAAAACACTTTTAATAATAGTGATGCTGATCAAATTAAGTATGCAATAGAGTGTTTGTCTGACAATATTAATGTCGAACGTTTGAGTATCATAATAGTCGCGGTGGATTATGATGCCGCTTACTCACAAGTCTACGATATTTGCTACACCGATCCCGTTGCGTATAACAGTCGTGCTGTGAGTAAATTGATATTGAAGAGTATGATCATAAAGATCATTGGTCCAGACGGTGCCAGGAAAATAAACAGAATTCGGTCACTTTTTATGAGAAATTGATTTTATAATGCATTATGATTCTAACCACGTTGACATTCCAATGAATAAGACACTTTCCATTGTTATGCAAGGAGCTGTGCTTGATAAAAATCAGAGCCTAAGCTCCGCTATCGTAGATAATATTATAACGACTAGGCTCCAGTATCCTGAAGCCGAGTTTATTGTATCAACGTGGGAAATAGATGACGAAAATAAAAATAGGCTTGATCGGCTAGCGGACAAATACTCGCTAGTAATTATTTATAATAAAGACCCCGGTGCAATATCATCTATTGATCGAGTCGTTTCATCAAATATAAATAGAATGATTGTATCGACAAGGAATGGAATAAAAGCATCAACAAGGCAGTCAGTTCTTAAAATAAGAACGGACTCAAAACTATACGATAATAGATTAGGGCATATATTATCTTATTTATTTGAGAGTAGAATTAATCGTTGTAGAGAGGAAAACTATAAAGTTTTTGATAATTATGTGATTAATTGTAATCTATTTGCACGAGATGCAAGAGGTTACTTACCATATCTATTCCATCCGGGAGACATATGTCTGGCGGGAAAAAAAGATGACCTCCTTCTATTATTCGATATTCCATTGGCGAATGACAGCATTTTCTCTAATATCTCAAGAGCCTGTTTTTTATCAGTTATGAAATATGTTCCTGAGCAATACATGTGGGTTCATTGCATTAATAAACGAACGGGTAATATTGTTTATCTTGGGAATGATTATTACAATAATAAATGTATAGAGTTATCCGAGCGATACTACATCAATAATTTTGTTGCATTGGCCCCATCTCAAATTGGTTTTGATTGGTCAAAGCATAAGTCTGTTTATAAAAGTAAAGGCATTTATAGCGTATATTCAATTAATGATTGGAAATGCCTATATAATCATTATAATAGAAATTACTTCTCCATATATAGAAGGGGAGTGTATGTGAAATTTTTTGTTACGTCATTTGTTTCAATTTATTTTTTTGTGAGAACATGCATTTTAAAAATAACGCCATTACGAAATTTCGCAATTAAGTATTTCAGAAAAAGAGGCTGAAACAGAATAAATATGATTGTATCTACAAGTAAGAGCAAAACTTCATTAAAAGAAATTTTCGATGCAAAGTATATAATCATTCAATTGGCTCGCAGGGATTTTACTGTACGTTATAAGCAAACATCACTTGGTTGGCTGTGGGCTGTTATCAATCCACTTGCTAGCTTTGTCCTATTCACCGTTGTTTTTGGTTTACTAGTGAGAGTGCCGACACCGGAATATAATGCTCCCTATTCTGCTGTTCTTGTAGTTGGTATTATTTATTGGAATTTTTTTTCCGCATGTATGAACTCAGTTAGCGACTCGCTTGTCAATAATATACATTTGATTAAAAAGGTCTACTTTCCACGAATCGCCTTTGGATTAGCCAGTACGTTTATAGCAATCGTAGACTTTGCTATCGCTTTCATCTTCTTTATACCTATTTTGTATTTTTTAGATGTTGATATTGATATTTATAGATTGGTTTTGATTACACCGGTAACAATGCTAACGACAGTATTCCTTGCATGGGGTATTGGATGTTTTATGTCGATACTAAAAGTCAAATATAAAGATTTTAGACATGTTATTCCATTGACTCTTCAAGTATTATTTTATGCCTCCCCTATCGTTTATACCGCCAGTTTGGTCCCAGATAAATATAAAGTATATTATCAGCTTAATCCATTCTCACATATCATTGAACTCGCTCGTTATGCATTTTTAGGTGGACACGATATGCCTAGTATCACTTTGACGTTGATATTATCATTGGCAGTGACAGTGTTTGGCGGGCTGTATTTTATCTACAATGAAAGAAAAGTGGTGGATCTGGAATGATTAAATTTGACGGTGTTTCGAAAATCTATAGCGCACATCGACGCCATGATTCACTTAGAGATATTTTTTCTTTTAAATCAAATTCGGACGTAAATTCGAATGAGTTTGTTGCAGTTGATGACGTGAGCTTCCACATTGAGGAAGGTGCATCGGTTGGCTTTATGGGAAGCAATGGTGCCGGTAAATCAACAATTCTGAAATTGATGACTCGGATCATTCTACCTACACGGGGACAAATCCAAATTAATGGTAAATTTTCTAGTCTATTAGAGGTTGGTGCTGGTTTTCACCAGGATCTTTCCGGATACGAGAACGTTTATTTATCTGGTGCTATTCTTGGCATGAGTCGTCGGCAGGTGAAGCAAAGATTTGATGAGATAGTCTCATTTTCTGAAATTGACGAGTTCATTAATCTTCCGGTTAAATATTACTCATCAGGCATGTATTTAAGACTTGCTTTTTCTATCGGGGTCAGTCTTAGTTCAGATATTTTAGTTATTGATGAAGCTATCTCTGTTGGTGATGCTAATTTTCAGAATAAATGCATTGAAAAAATTAAAGAAATTAAAAAAAATGGTAAGACAATAGTATTTGTCAGTCATGATAAGCATCAGGTTCAGTCAATATGTGATAAAGTTATTGTCCTTGAACATGGTAAAATGAAATTTGATGGCGATATAACTGAAGGCCTGAAGTTTTACGATAATTTAATTGGCTAATTGGGGACTGAAATGGAAATTATATCTCATCGAGGATATTGGAAATCAAATGAAGAAAAAAATAAACTCTCTTCTTTTGAGCGTTCTTTTTCCTTAGGGTTTGGCACTGAGACTGATATTCGTGATTTTAACGGTGAGCTTGTTATCAGTCATGATATAGCCGATAAAGACTGTATGAGTTTTGCGGACTTTATTTCCTTGTATAAAACTAATATTAAGGAGGGGGGGACATTAGCATTAAATGTTAAAGCTGATGGGTTGCAATTAAAAGCAAAGTCAATATTAGATGCTGAAAACGTAACTGATTATTTTTTCTTTGATATGTCTTTCCCTGATATGTTGGGCTATTTGAATCATGAACTTCGTACGTTTGTTAGGTATAGCGAGTATGAGGGATTTAATTCATTAATACATCGTGTTGATGGTGTTTGGCTCGATGGTTTTAGCTATGATCTAGTTGAAGAAAGCCTCATAAATTTCATTTTGTCGTTAAATAAAAAAGTTTGTATAGTATCTCCAGAGTTACATAAACGCGAACATCTTCCTATCTGGGCTAAACTTAAAAACTACGAAGTAACAAAATCGACAAATAATATTATTCTCTGTACAGACTTTCCTGAACAAGCAAGGGATTATTTTTATGAATAATAAAATCAAAGCTGTTATTTTCGATATGGATGGTGTCCTCATTGAGGCTAAAGACTGGCATTATGAAGCATTAAACCAGTCTTTGGGGCTCTTTGGCTTGGAGATCACTCGACATGAACACCTAACTACTTATGACGGACTTCCTACTAAAGATAAATTAATTATGTTAAGCCGGGATAAAGGCCTCTCACCTGCATTACATGATTTCATTAATGAGATGAAACAGCAATACACTATGGATATGGTCTACAAATTTTGTAAACCAATGTTTCATCATGAGTTTGCGTTATCCCATTTAAAAAAAGAAGGCTATAAGTTAGCTGTTGCATCTAACTCGATTAAAAATTCAGTTAGTGTAATGATGGATAAAGCCAGACTTACTGATTATCTAGAATTCTTTATATCTAACCAGGATGTGAGTAGAGGAAAACCAGACCCAGAGATGTATAATCTAGCTATAGAGAAATTAGGCTTGACGCCAACCGAATGTGTGATTGTTGAAGATAATGAAAATGGTATTCGTGCAGCAAGAGCTAGCGGAGCTCATGTTCTTGAGGTTGCGACGGTATACGATGTTAATTATCAGAATATCAAGCAATTTATTAACTCAGTAGAATCTTGAAGGTAACAGAATGATTAACATAGTAATCCCTATGAGTGGTCAAAACCTCTATGAAACAAGCAATGGTTTCGCTTATCCAAAATTACTTACCGAGGTTGCGAATAAAACGCTGTTTGAATACTCTCAAGACATATTTAAAAGTGTCAATGATGAACATAAAATAATCTATGTTGCTCCAGCTGAAAAGCTGGACAAGCTAGGGCTAAAATCAATCATAAATACTATCTCTGATAAAAGAGGTAAGATAGTAGCACTCCATGGCACAACGAAAGGGGCTGTCTGTAGTTGCTTAATGGCGATCGATGAAATTGACCCTGATGCCGAGTTAATTATATCTTCAGCTGACCACTATATCGAAGAAAACCTACAGGATGTTATTGATAATTTTAGAGCGATGACCTGTGATGCTGGCGTTCTTACTTTCCATTCTGTGCACCCCAAATGGTCATTTATATTGCTAAATGAGAGTGGTGAGGTCATTAAGGCCGCAGAAAAGGATCCTATTAGCCGAAATGCGGTAGCTGGATTATATTATTTTAAGAAAGCATCTGACTTCATCTCCGCAGCTAAAAACTTAATAAGAAAAGATAGTTCAATAGATGGTAGCTATTATCTTTCATCTTGCCTGAATGAACTTGTTCTCGATGGTAAAGTTATAAAAGTGCATCAATTAGGTAATGCAATCTATCATAATTTTTATGACGCACATGCGGTCAACGCATTTGGTGCGTCGCTTAAAAATGATGCTTGCATAGTTAGTGATTTTACTAGGCAGTATATAAACGCTTTTAACTCGAAAAACGTTGATGAAGTTATGAGGATGTTTGAGAGTAATGCGTCTCTTGTTGAGCCAAGTGAGTCATTCGTTGGATGTGAAAACATTAAAGTCCGTATAGATGAAATACTGAGTGCAACAAATGTTAATTTTTCAGCCAACGCTATAATATGTCAGCTTAATAAGTCGGTGATTGAATTCAAACTAACTCTTGGTGATAAGGTTATTAGAGGCGTCGATGTGATTGAGTGGAATCATAATAATAAAATCACAAAATTAACAGCATATCTGATGTAGTTGTGCAGTTCTAGACGGCGTTCTCAAAATGCTGCTTTTCTGTTCACCAATGGTTCCCGTAAGTAAAGAAGGGGCGTTGTTGCCCAAATCAGCCAGCAATTCATAATATGCCCAGCCCCTAGTGACCGCTACACTCGGGGCTGTCTGACTGGTAGGTACGGGGTATCAGATGCCGTTTTGGGGAGGGGCGACCATTCCATTAGCTATAGTCCGGCGCACACAGCGGTACGTTCATCAACTCGAACAGGGAGTCGAGTAGTCCCTGTGTTGCTCGCAGAGTGAGGCTGAAAATCCCCTTGAGCATCAGGAAGGTTGCGATGGTCTGGTCAGTGTAAAGCTGGCTGCGGCCCCGCCGCCCATGATGGTCGTGGTGAAACTAGTTGCTCATTGCCTCGGTATCAACCCAGAAGGTGAGGGAACCACGGTTAATCAAAGACTTGTTGTATTGAGGCCAGTTGGTGATGGGGTGAAGCTACGTGCCCATGATGCAGACTTGAAGGGGATAGTGGTGATCAGATCACCGAGTCCTCAGTTAGTTCCATTCAAGCTGTATTGATTTAGGAAACAACGCCGGGAGCAGCGCCACTTTATGAGGTAGTTTTAGAAGTGCATTTTGGTGCAAAGCGGGATAGAATTCCGGCCGATCTAATCGGATGGAGTTGGCATGTAACAGAACATTCATCTACGACTGTTTATCGTGATACTCGCCGCCAAGAGCACAAGGATGCTTGAGGACATAATGATCAACCGCTTGAATCATATGGTAAGAGGAGCATACTGGGAGCTGTAACCCAGTGCGGTAGCTATTGCTTTTATCGAAGGTGGTATAAATTATGTTCACCTGACAGTTCCCCACAAAAGGGAATGGTCATACGGCTTTGAACTAGGTAACAAAACGGTACCCCTACCGTGTTACCTGGAGTCGCCGTATGGCCACCAACGAGAAAGTAGCACGTCGTAAACTTAGCCTGCTAGAGTTCGCCAAAGAGCTCAATAACGCCGGCAAAGCATGCAAGCTCATCGGCTACAGCCGTTAGCAGTTCTACGGAATTCGCCGTAATTACCAGACCTATGGTGCCGAGGGCTTGCTCGGCAGGCTGTAAAGGGGCTCATCTCAACCGGGCCTCTCCCGAGATTCAGCTGGCCATCCTCGATTACTCCCTCACCAGGCCAACCCCGGCCCGTTTCGGGTGGCGCAAGAACTGGCCTTACAAGGTCGTTAGTGCGTGCGGTGTACATTGTGTGTGGCTACATCACGATTTGCTCTCCAAATACGACCGTTTGTTGCGCCTCAAGAAAACTCACCGGGAGCAGACCGTTGAGCTTAATGACAAGCAAATTCGCCTGCTCGAGCGTTCCAGCCCAGGGTTTCGCTAACGCCAGATAGAAGTCCGCCATACTGGGGAACTGGTGGCGGTCAACACCTTCTTCGTCGGTGTGCTCAAGGGGGTTGGCAAGGTGTATCTGCAAACCGTGCTGGACTGCTACAGCCACCACGCTTGGAGACGGCTCTAAACCTGCAAGCTACCAGAGACCTCGGTCCATGTGCTCAATGAAACGGTGCAGTCCTTTTCGAAGCACGCGAGGCGCGGATCTATACAATCTTGTCGGACAACGTGCGCGAGTTCTGTAGGCGCCCTGACCATCATCCCTACGAGCTGATCCTGCAACTGGAAAGATTGAGCTCCGGGCACCGTGCAACCAAGGTACGGAGGTCGCAGAGCAATAGCTTGATCGAGCGGCTACAACGAGCCTTGCTGGATGAACACTTCCATAACAAGGTAGAACGACTTGGTATGAGTCAGTGGAGCTGATGCAGACAGACCTAGATAGCTGCCTGGAACACTACAACACCCAGCAGTCACATCAGGGCAGAAGGATGGGGGCAGCCCCCTACAGCATGTTCAAGAAGGGTCTGGAATTGATATAGAATAAAGTCAAGTACACAAGACACTGGTTTGAGGTCGGTGCCGAGTGATAATGATATCTGTACATCCATACCTAAGTTTCTTATTAAGTACCAAGTCGAACTGTTCATGGATTAAATTTGTCCGATTTAACTGAATTTTAACCTCTCGCAAGAGTATAATTTATATGAAAATTCTCGTTACCGGTGGCGCAGGCTTTATCGGCTCTGCCGTGGTGCGCCATATCATCCGTGATACCCAAGATTCCGTTATCAATCTCGATAAACTCAACTATGCTGGCAATCTGGAATCCTTGGCCGATGTATCGACAAGCGAGCGTTATGCGTTTGAGCAAGTGGATATCTGCAACCGTGCCGAGCTGGATCGGGTGTTTGCCCTGCACCAGCCGGATGCCGTGATGCATCTGGCCGCCGAGAGCCATGTTGACCGCTCCATCACAGGGCCGGCTGACTTTATCGAGACCAATATCGTCGGCACC
>Ga0247724_1000090_pt1 | contig 25435 bp, 24 predicted proteins | sample OKSTACKMC2E_FD_182776 | JGI IMG/M metagenome (GOLD analysis project Ga0247724, IMG submission 182776) | Subsurface sediment microbial communities from gas well in Oklahoma, United States - OK STACK MC-2-E | ecosystem: Environmental > Terrestrial > Deep subsurface > Rock core/Sediment | place... | reverse complement strand
GGCATTTTTCAACGCGATCATCGCCAGAAAAGCACCGATACCAGTGGCAATCCCCAGTTTCAGCGTGCGCGGGATCACCCCAATAATCCACTCCCGCACTTTAAACAGACTCAGCAGCAAAAACAGCACGCCGGCGATAAATACGGCACCTAAAGCCGTCTGCCAGCTGTGGCCCATGCCAAGCACCACGCTATAAGTGAAAAAGGCATTGAGGCCCATACCCGGCGCCAGCGCGATTGGATAGTTAGCAATTACGCCCATCAAAATCGAACCCACTGCCGCCGCCAGACAAGTAGCGACAAACACCGCGCCCTTGTCCATGCCGGCTTCCGCCAGCATCGCCGGATTGACGAAAATGATATAGGCCATCGTGAAAAACGTGGTCAGCCCCGCCACCACTTCGCGACGCACAGTGGTGCCGTGGGCGGTTAATTTGAAGATTTGTTCCAGCATGGTGATTCCGGCCAGGTGAAAAATGCTTATGCTACAAAGCATTGTCCGCTTGCGCCATAGAAATAGAGAGTCGCTTACCGCAAGCAATCGCTGATTTTAATCTAAGGCAGCAAACTAATTTGAATTATCCTACGTGTCTGAATGTATAGAGTAGAGCTAACCTTCAACAGGTTCAAAAGACAATCCACCCATGGTAGGAGCATGCTGTACAAGAAATTTCTCCCAGGCGACCAATGCTCTTGATATAAAATCACGCCCGGGCAACAATGGACCGCTATTTGGGAAATTGCATTCAATTTTAACTGCGACAACTAATAGCCAGAAATCAGTCAAAAACACAACCCGAACAATATATTATATTTGCATAAATTTCTGACATGTGAAAAGCACCCAAAAACGAATCATCAATTAATAGTAAACCGGCCATCAATTATGGAAAATAATTTTTTATTTTAAAAAGGAAAATAAAATTGCGCATATGGACATTGATATTTACTATTATTTCTTGCTGTGTGATTTCATCTTGCGGAGGCGGTACTGAAGAAACACAACCTCCAGTCAAAATTGAAAACAGGAAACCGATTGCGAATGCAGGTGATAGCCAAACCGTATTACAAGGAAATTCAGTTACAATAAATGGTTTTGGCTCAGATCCCGATGGAGACAATTTAACCTATCGATGGTCTGTTATTTCATCTCCTGAGGGAAGCCTGTTCAAACTAAATAACCAAACCGCATCAACAACTGTATTCTCTGCAGATTTAGCAGGCAAATATGTTATACAGCTTATCGTAAACGATGGGAAATTAGATAGCGAACCACACCTAACAAGCGTAGTCATACAAGAAGTTCAGGGTAATATACTTACGGCCATGGTTCATCATATCGCATTGACTGCAGGCTTGAAATACACAGTCAGTAACAGACCAAATGAGTTCAAAAGAACCACTTTTCGAGGAACTTTGGAGTGTAAAGAAAACACTACTATCAATTTCTATATTGGATCAACGCTTCTGGGTGAACACCCTTGCCTCAAAAACATATACCTGTCACACATAAAAAATAATGGCGTTAAAATCTCGGATCGCCAAATAACAAACTTGTCATGGCTATTGCAAATTATGGATACCGATCAAGAGCTCACTGAGCATAACTCGACAGCTATTGGCATATCAATTCGAGATGAATTTGCCGATAATAAAAATTTCTTGATAGATATTGAAACAAGTGAATTTGTAGATGCAAACAATTTAAGAAATTTTGTTAAAAACAACCTTACAAAATATCAAAGCCTTGAAGATAGATTTTTTGATTGGGAATCTAAGACTGATGATCAGAAATCTGAGATTATTATAGGCAATGCCACAGAAGCCATGCATTATCACAACTCATATTTTAAAAATATGCTGAGGACCGATCATGCTTCAAACACCGATTTACAAAACGGATTTCCTTTACTTGTAGAGGGATTAGCACCTAGCGGCAGCTGTAGTCACAAATCTGGTGCTCACAACAGTGTTTTAGTAGGTAATCTGGATCAAGAGCCAAATCAAGAGATTATTGTTAATCGCTATCCATGTGGTTCTATATATATAGTTGACGCCAATGGGAAATTAGTTTCTAAAAAAGATAAGCATGGCATTGAAAACATGGCTTTATTTAGAAAGAATGAGTCAGATACTTACCACTCCATAGTTTCTCAGATGGGAACTTACGATTGGACTCTATCTTCAGTTACTTCACTTCCTGTTGAACACGGTCACTTTGGATTATACTCACCATCAATTGCCTACGATAAAACAAATCGTGCAGACAACATTTTCTTTCCTACCTATTACAGCGAAATACTAAGATATGACTCCAACAGTTTGCCTGTGGGGAGTTATAGATGTAACCAGATTAAAAATGACTACTGTTCTCAGGAGATGGTAACACCATCCGTTGGCGACTTCGATAACGATGGAGAAATTGAAGTTGTTACCGCCTCAAAATACGTAATGGAAGGTATATTTGTATTTGAACATGACGGAAAAATAAAAAACGGGTTCCCGGTTTCTGGCTATACAATTCAAGGTTCAAATCCTGTTGTTGGTGACGTTGATAAAGATGGCAGCTATGAAATTATATACATATCAAGTTATCAGCAAGGTATCGTTGTTAATGTTATAGATTTTAATGGAAAAACTAAATATCAAATAACACCAAACAAAACAATGATGTCTTGGGGTAACGACTCGGTAGTTCTATCGGATCTAAATGGAGATAGCTATCCGGAGATAATTGTATCGTCCATGGATTACATTAATATATTTGAATATAATAAAGGCTCGTTCAGACTGATGGATGGGTGGCCGCAAAGACTAAACCTGATGAATGGATTTTCGGATAATAACAATTATCCGGTAATAGGTGATGTCAATGGTGACAATCTTCCGGATATTGTAATACTTTACAGTCACTTGAGCATCGCCAGTGACTTATTCCCCGGCGCAATTGCGAAATTATTGGCGTACAATATTAAAGGTGAGTTACTGAGCGGCTTTCCCAAAAATATCGATTCTTTTGCAGACGTTAACGCTACATTGCTTTCACCAGCCATTTCGGATATCGATAATGATGGAAGAAATGAGATTGTTATTAGCGGAACTCTAAAAGATCGCAGAACTGCAATATATGTATACGATTTAGGTGGAGAGAAACACGGACCAGTGCTCTGGGGGCAGTACGGTAAGGATGCTCAGCATAGCGGATTCATCCCTAAGCAATAACACTGGCAGGCAACCATAAAGTATCTAATTATCTATGGCTGTTTCGTTTGTACTTGCATCAAGATACAAGGCTCATTCCGAATGACAATTCATCTACACAGACATATAGGTCAATTTTTACTGAGTCTGACATTATTGACGGTGCTGGCGGTTGTAACAGGTGCCTGGCTGGATCTTGGCAGTCAGTTTTATCTTGGCGGTTTCGCCCTGATTCCCTTTTTACTAAGCGCTATCGTGGTTTATCACAGTCTGCTGACTGCCAGATTGCCGCGGGCATCGGGCTATTGGCTGGCGCCGGTCTGTGTGCTGATGGCCTGGAGCTATCTGTCTTTGCTGTTTGGTCAGCTGAGCGGCCAGTTCCAGCCTGATGCACTCGGCAGCTTAGTCTGGTTCACGCTGCCGTTAGGCCATGGCTTGCTGCTTTTGATGGCCGTTGCGCTGTATCTGGTTTGTAAACCATTGATCAACAAGTATCTGAAATGACCATATCCGCAGAAACCCAATCCACACCAAACTATCAGGCCATTCTTGAGCAGATTTGGTCTGAAGTCGCCCCGCGCCTTGGTGAAGGCAAAGTCGCCAGTTATATTCCGCAGCTGGCGACAGTGCCGTTGGCGCAATTTGGTATGGCGGTTTATACGCTGGATGGCCGTTTGTTTACTACAGGTCAGGCGCAGACGCGCTTTTCCGCCCAGTCGGTGACCAAGTTATTTGCGCTGGCGCTGGCCTACACCCGTGAAGGTGATACGATTTGGCAGCGCCTCGGTAAAGAGCCATCCGGTACGGCATTTAATTCGTTGGTGCAGCTCGAATATGAACGCGGTAAACCACGCAATCCTTTTATCAATGCCGGCGCTTTAGTCATCACCGACATTCTGGCCAGCCGCTTTGTTGATTCCGAAATCGCCGTGTTGCAGTTTATGCGCCAGCTATGCGGCAGCACGGCACCGGATTTCGATTTAAAAGTGGCGCAATCAGAGCTGCAAACCGCACACCGCAACTACGCCATTGCGCATCTCATTAAAGATTTTGGTAATCTGCATAATACGGTGTCGGCCGTGGTACGCAGTTACTGCCGGCAATGTTCCATCACGCTGAACTGCGAAGAACTGGCCAAAGCGGCGGCTTTTCTCGCCAATCACGGTACTGTGCCGTGGAACAACCAGCAAATTCTCGACCACAGCAGCGCTAAACGCATCAGCGCCGTGATGCTGACCTGCGGCACTTATGACGCCGCTGGCGAGTTTGCTTATCGTGTTGGCCTGCCGGCTAAAAGCGGCGTTGGCGGTGGTATTGTCGCGGTGATCCCGGGTGAGGCGGCGGTGGCGGTCTGGTCACCGGGCTTAGATGCCAGCCATAACTCAGCGCTTGGCACTTATGCACTGGCGCGGTTGACCGATTTAACCCGGCATTCAATTTTCTGAGCTGCACAGCGCACCAAACTGGTGCATTGGTGCGCCAGCGTCAGGCACAACACCGAATCACTTGAATCTATCTATATGATTTTAATCAAATAAAATCATTGCACAGCCCTTGCATTGAAAGCGTTTTCCTTGCGGAGTTTTGTTATGGCGGTGCATACCCCTTTACGCGGCCTGCGCTGTTTTTGTGTCGCAGCCGAGTGCCTGAGTTTTAAAGATACCGCGCGTCAGTTGTATCTGACGCCTTCTGCTGTCAGCCATCAAATCAAACAACTGGAAGAACAGCTGGGGTTCTCTTTGTTTGAGCGTCAAACCCGCGCTGTGGTGTTAAGCCGGCAAGGCCAGCAGTTTTATCAGGCGATCAAACCTTTGCTGCAAGGCATTGAAAGTACAGTGCAGGAATTTTGTCAGCAGCAACGCGAACAGAAAGTCAGCATCACACTGCCGGAGTTTTTTGCAAGCGAGTTTTTTGTGCCGCGTTTAGTTGGCTGGTCTGAACTACACCCGGACATCAACTTACAGCTGGAAACAGTGAAAAGCCGCAGTGATCAGGGCCGCCACACCGACCTGCAAATAGTACTGGCCAGCAGCAAACCGACCGACAAAACCAGCTATCAGCTGTTCCCCATCAGCTACGTGCCGGCCTGTAACCCGGAATGGTTTGAAAAACTGCAAAACGAAGAACAAGCACCGCTGGAACAAGTGCCGCTGATTGTGCATCAGGCGCGGCCCTGGTGCTGGCATCAGTGGGCTGATCAGGCCGGTTTTGATGACTTCCGCCCCAAACAAATTATCCAACTCGACAGTATGTTCAGCGTTGCCCGTGCCGCGCAGCAAGGCCTTGGCGTTGCCCTCATCCCATTGCCCATCAGCACCGCCTGGTTTGACAGCGGCAGCCTGGTACGGTTGTACGAAGAAGAGCTGCGTACCCGCGACCATTATTATCTGATCCAACATGAAAGCGCCGAGCACAGACCAGAAATTCAGTTATTGATTGACTGGGTACTGGCGCGATTCCAGCTATAGAATAAATCTCCCCCGCGCCGACAGCTGAATTTGTATCAGCTGTCGGCTGCAATTTTCTCGTTTGTCAGCAGGAAGGGAACAGCTCTACCATTCATCTCAACAGCAGTACGGACTGCTGTGTGATGGAGGAACATCTGATGAACACAAAAACTGCAACTTTAATCCGCTCTGCTTTGGTCCTGGGCTTTTTGACGGCGGCGTTTGCCAGCCAGGCAAGTAGCTACAAAATGGTCCAGCTGAAGGACGACGCACAGCATCAGGCCGACCTTCCGACACCACAGGAAATGAAGTTTGATGACGCGATGAACCGCTGTGTGCAACTGACTACCACTGCAACTTTGCAGGCGCAGGCCGCCTGTCATCAGGCCGTCATGCACTCGCGCTACGCTGCCGGCACTCATGGCAAAGCCAGCCGCACCTTAAAAGCTTACGCCTATAACAACAGAGGCGTACAGAAGCTGAAGCAGCAGGACAAAGTGGGTGCCTTAGCTGACTTCCAGATGGCGGTTGAGCTGAACGCGGATGAGATCACCAAGCACAACCTGTCGCTGCTGGTGAAACAACTGAACAGCAGCCCGAGCGCCGAATAAACCTGGCGGGGCTTGCAGGCTAACTTGCAGAGATAAAGGAGCGCATGATGATGAAAGCCAGCGAATCCATTTTACTCAGTCAGACCAGCAATATCGCCCTGTGTTTGCGTGGGCTGTATCAGGAGCTGCTGAGCATAGTGCAACTGTGCCGCCACATCGCAGTCAGTCAGTGGGACCCGGAGCAGGAAAGACGGAAGCTCAGGTTGCAGATGCGACAGCGTCAGCACTGAGGTGCTGCTCCGCTTAAGAGCATGAACCCTGCGCGCGGTGCAGTTTGGTCAGGTGAGCCCGGCCAGCTGCGCCGTTTTTATTTGCCTCTACGCTGCGGTCTGTCCGCCCGACATGAAAAAGTTGGGCCACCTGAGCGCACATGGCATAATATCTGGCTAATCAGTTCAGACAGGCGGGTTCAACATGCGGATTTGTGGCGTAGATATCACTGGCAACGATGCCATTTTGTGTTTGATGGAATTTAAAGACGGCCTGATGTCCCTGCCGGATTGCCGCACTGTGCGGGTGCAGCTGGTTAAAGATCAGGAACTCGAAAACATGCGTAAGTTCCAGTTCGCCATGGCCAAACTGGCCGAAGACTACAAAATCGAGAAATTTGTCATCCGTGAACGCGCGCAAAAAGGCAAATTTGCCGGCTCTGCGGTGGGTTTTAAAATCGAAGCAGCGTTGCAGCTGATCCCCACAGTCGACACTGTGATCGCCACCAACGCCGCAATGAAGCTGAAACTGGCGGCCAATCCAATCCCAATTGATTTTAAAGAAACCGGCTTAAAAGGTTTTCAGGAAGTGGCTTTCACCACAGCCTACGCCTACCTCATCAACTAAACCCTTTGCTTACCGCCTTGGCGTGGCCTGATTCGGCCGCGCCAGCGTCAGGTTGTCGTCGTGCTGAGTATGGCAATACCATTGGCCGCCCAGGCGTGCCAGCCAGTCAATTTGATCATGCCGGATGCGGCCTTCGCTGTTAAGCAGACTGTCATCGATATGCAAACACAGCACTTTGGCCAGAATCAAATCGCAGGCCGGAACGTCCACCGGATAGGCGCTTAAACTCACACACTCACATTCAAAACTGACCAGGCTATGCGCCAGCCGTGGTGGCTGCACTTTCAACGCCGGCACAGTGGCGATTTGCAGCGCCTCGATTTCACTGACATCCGGCGCATAATCACCGGCCGTGGCGTTCATCAGCGCTAAATCGCCGGGGCTTACCAAATGCACCACCAGCTGGCCGGTCGCGGCGATATTACGCGCCGTATCTTTTTGCGCACCACCGGCTTTGCGATTGACCGACAACATCAAGGTCGGCGGCGCATCACACACCAGCTGGAAAAAGCTAAATGGCGCCAGATTGCTCTGGCCGTTTTCATTCACAGTGCTGACCCAGGCGATAGGCCTGGGCACTATGGTGCCGGCGAGCAACGGATACAGCTCGGCCGCCGTTAAGGTGTTGCAATCGAAGATCATGCGGCCGGTGCCTCTTTGTTCACTGTGGCCGTTTTACCGGCGGCGATTTTCTTCAGGTAAACCTGTAAATCTTGCCGCACTTCCGGCAATAACAGATAAAGCGCCAGAATATTCGGCACTGCCATCAGGAAAATCATCGAGTCAATAAAATCAAATACCGCCAACACATTTGGCACCGCGCCCATCGCCACCACCGAACAAATCAGTACTTTGTAGAGACGAATGCTGTGTTTGGTTTCACCAAATAAAAAGCCCCAGCCTTTTTGGCCGTAATAGGCCCAGCTCACCACTGTGGAGTAACCGAATAGTAACAGCGCCACCATCAGTACCATCGGGAACCATTCGAATGCGGTAGCGAAGGCGTAAGAAGAGATTTGCACGCCATCGAGGCCGGTTTGCAAATAAGCGCCGGTGATGACGATTAACAGCGCCGAAATAGTACAAATCACCACAGTGTCGATGAAGGGTTCCAGCAGCCCGACAAAACCCTCGGATACCGGATCGTTGGTGCGTGCGGCAGCGTGGGCTATTGGGGAAGAGCCGATACCAGCTTCGTTCGAATACGCGGCGCGGCGAAAGCCCTGAATAATCACGCCAATCATGCCGCCGTAGGCGGCTTCCGGCGCAAAAGCGCCTTTGACAATAGTCCAGATAGCTGCCGGAATTTCGGTGTAATTCAGGCCAATCACCGTCAGCGCGCCCACGACATAAATCGCACACATCGCCGGTACCAGTTTTTCGGTGACGCGGGCAATGCCTTTGATACCACCGATGATGACGAGGCCCACCAGCAGCGCATAGATAAACCCAAATAACCAGGCATTATCAAAACCAGTGACGGTTTTGACCTGCGAAAAGCCTTGATTGACATGAACAAAACCGGCCGAGCCAAACACACAGGCCAGCGCAAAAAAGCCGGCCAGTATTTTACCAAGACGTGGCAGACCATATTTTTCCAGCGCCGCTTTGATGTAATACATCGGGCCACCGGCAACTGTGCCGTCCGGCAAAATCTGCCGGTATTTCACCGCCAGCGTGCATTCAACAAATTTGGTGGTCATGCCCAAAAAGCCGGCGACAATCATCCAAAAAGTTGCGCCGGGGCCGCCCAGCGTGATGGCAACCGCCACGCCGGCAATATTGCCGGTGCCAACAGTGCCGCTTAAGGCCGCGGACAACGCCTGAAATTGCGTGATCTCGCCTTTATCCGCCGGGTTCGCGTATTTACCGCGCACCACGCGAATGGCATGGGTAAAACCACGAATATTGATAAACCGCAGATACAAAGTGAAGACAATAGCACCGGTGATCAGCCACAACACCGTAACCGGAATGGCGACGCCATCAACGTTGAACGAATAAAACACCACGCTCGCCAAAGCGCTGCTGAAGGCTTCAAAAGCCTGCTGGAAGCTAAAATCGCCGGACATCTGGAAATCTCTGGACGCAAAAACCAGCAGATTATCACACTGGCCAAGCAGCGCACTGCAACATCTCGTTATATCTCATCACTTTGTCGCAATTGCACCAGAATCACTCAGACGGCACTTCCGCCTCCACCAACAACGCCAGCAGTTGCAGGGATTCTTGCCAGCCGAGATAACACATCTCGGCGGGGATCTCGGTCGGAATACCTTCTTGCACCACTTTTACCTCAGTGCCACAGAGTACTGGAGTGAAGCTGACGCTGGTGATCATCTGGCCTGGTAAATTCGGGTCGTCAAACACGTCGGTATAACGGATTTGTTCGTTTGGACTCAGTTCCAGATACTCGCCACCAAAGCTATGGCTCTGGCTGTTACTGAAGTTGGTAAAACTCATTTTAAACCGGCCGCCCACACGCGCATCCAGCTGATGCACAGTGCAGATGAAACCATGCGGCGGCAGCCACTTCTCCAAAGCTTCGGCCGTTAAAAAAGCCCGGTACAGCCGTTCGGCTGGCGCGCGAAATACCCGATGTAAAGTGACGGTATGGCTCATCACAACAATCCTTTTGGTCAGATTTGAGAAGATAAACATGCAGAAAAACCAGCTTAGATGTATCAGGCTGCAGATGCCAGCGCGCCAGATACTGCCAGCCGCTGTCATCGTTTTGTGACCAAAGATTCATCGTGCTGCCATCTGCACGGCGCGGCGTTGTCATAAAGCCGCTGTAGTCTGCAGTTCCGGGAAGCCCACACTTACCGGAGTCAAAGATGTTGCCAAAGCTGCCTGTCCCTTGCCTGTGCCTGTTTGCCTGCTCTGCACTGTTGACACTGCAAGCTGCCGCCGCGCCTGTAGTGCCAAGCCCAAAAGTGGTGCTGGTCAGTATTGACGGCCTGCGCTGGCAGGAAGTGTTTCATGGCGCCGATCCGGAGATTTTGCGCAATAGCCAGTTTATCCGCCATGCTGACCAACTCAATGAACTGCCAACGCAGCCGCAGCAGCTAATGCCTTTTGTCCATCAGACCATTGCCTCGCAGGGCATGTTAGTCGGTGACCGCCGCCGCGGCTCGGCGATGCAGGTCAGCAACCCGTGGCACTTTTCTTATCCGGGTTATAACGAACTGTTGAGCGGCTACCCGGACCCGGCGATTAACAGCAATGGCAAAATAGCCAACCCCAATGTCACAGTGCTGGAATGGCTAAACCAACAACCCGGCATGGCGCAGCAGGTTGCGGCTTTTGGCTCTTGGGATGTGTTGCCGTACATCCTCAATACCGAGCGCAGTAAATTGCCGGTCAACGCCGGTTTTACGCCAATGAATGAACAAATGGCCGGCCCGCTGACGCCGCAATTGAAGCTGCTAAATCAGCTGCAACGCCAGACGCCTAGCCCCTGGGCTGCGGTGCGCCTCGACGTATTCACACAGCAATTTGCGCTGGAGTACCTGACGCAGAAAAAACCGCGCTTGCTGTATATCGCTTATGGTGAGACTGATGATTTCGCCCACGATGGCCAATACGACCAGTACTTAAAAGCCATTCGCCGCACCGACGGTTTTATCAAAGAATTGTGGCAACAGCTGCAAAGTGACCCGTTTTACGCCGGCCAGACGACCCTGTTGATTAGCACCGACCATGGCCGCGGCGACGGCGCCAATAGCTGGCAGCACCATGCCAGCGGCCGGGCAATCGCCGGTTATATGAAGAAATTAAAGAACTTTGGCAATGGCGTCAGTGGCTCTGATGAGATTTGGCTGGCGGCGTTGGGCCCGCAAATCCCAGCGCGTGGTTTGGTGCAAACGCAACAGCCGTGGAGCCAGAGTCAGGTCGCCAGCACTGTGGCGGAACTGCTCGGCTATGACTATCAGGCTTATCAATACAAAGCGGCGGCAGCCATTCCGCTCGGTACTGCGGATGAAGCAACGGCGCAGCTGGCCGGCCGGAGCAGCCCGTTACCAGCAGCACCTGCTACAGACACCAGCACCATTTTAACGCCGCAATAACCGCATTCACTGCCGCTGGTAAATCTCCAGCGGCAAGCCATCCGGGTCCTGAAAAAAGGTAAAAGCTGCGCCGGTATAAGGGTCAATCCGTACCGGCTCTGTCGCCACGCCACGGCTATTGAGCCACACTACAGTCGCGGCCACATCGTCGACGACAAAACTCAAGTGCCGCAAGCCCTGCGCTTCAGGCTGGCTCGGCCGCTCCGGTGCACCAGGAAAGCTGAATAGTTCAAGTTGCGTACCATCCGGCAGCTGTAAGTCCAGCTTCCAGCTGTCACGGGCTTCGCGATAATGTTCAGCCAAAATACGCAGGCCCAAAGTCTCGCTGTAAAAGGCTTTCGAGCGCGCATAATCACTGCAAATCAGCGCCACATGGTGCATACCGCTCAGCATCTTGAATCCTTATTGACTGGCTGACGCCACGGCTTCAACCTGACGCCAGACCCGTAGTAAATTACCAGACATGATTTTGACAATATCCGCTTCACTGTAGCCGCGCTTTAACAAGCCTTCGATAAGGTTCGGATACATCGACACATCTTTCAGGCCATCCGGCAATGAATCGCCAACACCGTCAAAATCCGAGCCGATGCCGACATGATCAATCCCCACCAGCTTCACGACATGATCGATGTGCTTCAGCACAGTCTCAACATTGGCAAATGGATACGGGTGTTTCGCCAGATATTCTGCCCGGTATGCCTCGTCGTCTTGCGATTTGCCGGCTGCTTTGGCGGCCGCTTTAAATTGCAGGCCCCATTGATTGGCCTGGCTGATGACAAAAGAAGAACCGAAGTTGATCTGAATGACGCCGCCATTTTTCGCCAGGGCCTGAATCATTTTGTCGTCCATATTGCGCTCAAAACCCGGCACAAAAGCACGTAACGACGAATGCGACGCAATCACCGGTGCTTTGGTCAGGCTCAGCACTTTGTAAAAAGCAGCATCGGAGACGTGGGAAATATCGATCATCATGCCGAGTTTATTCATCTCAGCCACCACTTGCTCGCCAAATGGGCTTAAACCTTTGTGCGGCCGGCGCAGGTCGTAGCTGGAATCAGCAATATGGTTGGATTCAGAATGCGCCAGCGTAATGTAACGAATACCGCGTTGGTAAAAATGCCGCAGATTTTCCAGTTTACCGTTGATTGGCGTGCCGTTTTCCATACCAAGCGCCAGCGAAATTTTGCCTTGCTTAAACTGTGCAGCGAGGTCGTCGCTGCGATAGGCCATCGCAAATTTGTCTGGCGCGCGACCAACTAAAGCTTCCATCGAATCAATCAGCTGGTTGGCCAGCAGATCGCCGCCACCGGTTTTTTCATAAGAGGCCGGAATATACACCGACATAAAAGGCGCATTCAGGCCGCCTTGTTTCGCCCGCGGATAATCGAATTCGCCTTTGGCCGTGGCCTGACTAACGTCTTCCCAATGCTCCTGTAAACGGTATGGGACATCGATATGGGTGTCGATCAGCAGGTATTGCTGAGCAATGCGCTGCGCTTCGGCTTTCAGATCTGCGGCCTGGACTGTGTGGGCCTGCAGCGCCATCAGGCTGCAGAGCAAAGCTATTTTGCTGAATTTCATCATATTCCTGCTTTGGTTAGCGTGATTTCCGCGATATCAGCCCAGCATAAATCAATTGCCACTGCTGCGGCAGCAGCTTTATCGCGTACCAGCATCAAACAATCGCGGCGGTAGCAGCGAAATTTGTTACCATTTGTAACTATCTCATCAAAGATTGATTGCATTCCAACCAGCTGGTAAGGTGTTGAACACACAAGTTCGCTTATTTCAGTGCCTGTTTTTCAGCGCACAAACGGAGAAAGACCATGTATAAAATCATCATTGCGCTGAGCCTTGGCGCTCTGCTCGCCGGCTGCGGCAGCACCAACAATGCAACGAGTTCAAATATCAGCAAAACCAATGTGGTGAAAGCCAACGATATTGAGAAAAACCGCGGTGCAGCACCAGATGGCACTGCAGAAAAAGATGGCTACATCTGCCGGACTGAACGGCCCCTTGGTACGCGTTTTGGCAAAAAGACCTGCCGTACACCGCAACAAATCGAAGCAGAAAAACAAGCAGCAAAAGAAGCCTTACCACGCCACCGCGAATGCGCGGCTGGCTCCATCTGTCAGTAAACAGGCAGTCAGATAAAAAACCGCAGTTTTCTGCGGTTTATTTATCAGCTGATTTTGTGCTGTCAGCTGACTAACCCAAAGTGATTTAGCAAGATGTCTGGCAGCTCAGTTTCACTGAGCTCGCGGCTTTGCGTCACACCTGCCACACTCTGCTTCAGTTCCCGCCCGACCAACATCGTGCGCCCTTGCGCATGTTGGCGAATAAGCAACATTTTTTGCACAAAAACCGTATCCGGATGCGTCGAATTCAGATAATTGGCCGGCATAAAATCAATCCATTCGGCCGGGTGTAAATCAAAGCCAAACTGGCTGACCCAGTTGCCGTCAATCATCGCCTGCAGCACATAATCACCCGGCGTTGGCATCGTCAAACGGAACTGATCAAAATCCTGTTGCTGCGGCAGATTCACCTGCGACAAGGCAATTGGCGCGCGCATACCGTAACTGCCAAAACCTAAATCACACAGATAACGTTCAGCGCCAATAGTCACCACTAATGCCATATGGGTTTTGGGCCGGCGCATCGGATAAAACATCGGCCGGCAGGCGACAAAAAAATACGGGATTTGCAGTGCTGTCAGCGCCATGGCAAACAAACCGTTTAATTCGTAACAATAACCACCGCGTTGCGCCTGACCGTCCGTACCGACGATTTTGCTGACAATCTCTTCCGGTACTAAAGACACTATTTTACCGGCTTGCACATCAAGATTTTCAAAAGTGATGCTGCGCAGCTGCGCCTGCATCATGCTCTGCAACGCAGCTGCGTCAAAGGCTGTCGCCTCTGGCGTGTAGTCAAGACCAATGCGGCGGGCATACAAAGCGAGGTCAAAATTAGCGGCGTACATCATCTTCTCCAACTGCAGTGGCAAAGCGGCGATTGTCGCTGATCCCGCAGCCTGCTGCCAAGCATGGATGCCCGGCTTCGCATCGCAAATCTGCGAAGCAAACTGTCACAGCGACATTTGTTTACGTTGAAGGTTAATATTTGTACAAACGCTAACTTAATGCTAACGTCAAACTGTCATTGACTCAGAATAAGGATAATTCAGATGTATAAAATCTTATGTGTTGCCGCCTGTACTTTGTTATTAACCGCTTGTGGCAGTACTGCACCGGACAGTTTTTCCCGCATCGCCAAGACTAATGTGGTTAAAGCCAATGAAATCGAAGCGAAAAAAGCCACGCCACCTGATGGGACTCTGGAAAAACAAGGCTATATCTGCCGCACCGAACGCCGGATGAACTCACGTTTTGGTAATACCGTCTGCCGCACCCCATCACAAATCGCCACCGAAAAAGCTATGGCCCGCGAGTCCTTACCAAGACACCGCGATTGTTTGGCACCGTCTTATATGTGCAACGGCTAAAGCAACCGGCAGGGTCAGGAATTTTGCAACGCCCGGTAGAGATTGCCGGGCGTTGTTTTTTGTATATCACTGATTTGATTGTTTTTGCATATCGTGGACATCGCTTGTCCGGGTCAGCAAGCTCCCGTAGTATCAACACCTTAGTTGTTTCAGGGAAGCTATGCAGGGATGTGGATATTTTTTAAACTCGCCGTGACGATCATTGCCATCATCAGCCGCTATATCCGGCAGTTTGAACCCGACCAGCCTGAGCCTGCCGGCCACTGCGATAACGTTCCTTACTTCGAAATAGAGACGCGTAATAAAGAGGATAAAATCACCGGCTACCAGCTCGGTTTTAGCTTGCAAACCGACGTGCCTTTTCAGATTGACGCCGAAAGCTCCGCCAGTGCATTTTTTACCTGGTTGGGCATCAGCCGGGAATTTCAGACCGGCGATGAGCATTTCGATCGCAAGGTTTATCTGGGCTGTGATCACCCGTTGTTGCTGCAGGCGCTGCAGCAACAAGCAACTGCGCGGCAAGCGATACTGGCCTTGCTGCAATTACCCGCGGCAAAAAAAATCTGGTCTGACGGCATCAGTCTGTGGTTCAGCCGGGCTTGCGAACACACTTCAGCAACCACAGAACAGCAATTATTGCTGCAACTGGTACAGGCTTTATCTCCGGTAGCGGAAGCCACGCGAAAACAACCAACCCCATTTTTCTGGCGCTATTTAACTATTGAAGCGATAGTCTGGGGCATTTTTGGTTATGCCGGTGTAGCATTCGCCGAGTATTACTTCGTCGGTACCGACTACCATCTGGACAGCACTGCTGTCTTGCAAACCGGACTGGTCGCGAGCATGCTGGTTTTTGCCGTGCTGATGTTATTGATAATGCTCTTGCTGCGCGGCTCATCCCGCAGCCATCAGATTGTCACGGAAAGTGTTGTCCTGCTGCTGTTGGCATTACCGCTTAGTGGTGTGCAGCTGGTGTCCGATCTGAATCGGAATCAGGACCAGGCCACAGCTGAAATGGTACTGGTTCCGATCAAAGATAAACGCATCGCCTCACGACGCAAAGGGCCTGACGGCTACATTTTGTATCTGTCTACCACACCGCGTTTATTTGGCACCCAGGTACCGCAGCGCATAGAAGTCACTAAGGCCATCTACAGCAAAGCCGCAATCGACAAACAACTGCTGCTGGTGGTCAAACCCGGCTGGCTGGGCCTGCCCTGGTATCAGCGCATGGACGTGTATCCGCAACATGCACAGCTGCGGCAGCGGTAGGCTCCCAAAGCCCAAGAGACACGAATTATGTCGCTGATTTTAATTGTTTTTTGCGTATTTTCTGTTATTTGGTGTAGCAATCGAAAGCCACAACAAGATCGCTACACTGACAGAAGTATTAAATTTGCCGAATTGCGCGATCAACAACCTGGCGTATTAGATTTACGTGATTTTAATCAACCCTATTACGAACCCGAACAAGGCTGGAGCTGTTTGCGCAGCCCGATTGCTGTCAATCTCGAATTTGTCTTACTTCCGCTAGAAACATCGCATAGACGAATGCTGGCATCTGGCGAGATTCAGGGCATTCAGTGGCCCGCCGACTCAGAGTGGGCCTTGCTCGGACCTGACCATGCGACCACGCAAGCTCTTGTCGAATCCCCGGTTGGCAAATGGTTGCATGCTATTACATTTCCCGTAGCAACACAGAAACGGGGGAAGTCAGCAACAGCAGGTGCCCCTCTATACGAAGTGAAAGCAATCAGATTACGTGGTGGAGTATTGTCCGTATTTTTTGCAAAAGAATACGGTTGGGAAGAACTAGGTAAATTCAGGGAGCATCGGCAAAATTTAAAAACGGCTTTGCTTGCTTTCGGCAAGAGAAGTCAAGGCAAACTGCATAACCCTCTTTCGCAGTCACTTTGGCTTTGGTACCTGACGCTTCTATCTACTTTGATTTACTGGAACTACCAGATATCGCCGATATCGCAATTTTGGGATTTCCCCATTCATTGGGGATGGTTACTGGTCCCGTTGGCAATAGTGTGGAAATGCAGCGGATCACTGTTGGAGTTTTTTGACAGATATCAACTATCACCAAAAGTGTCAGCACAAGGAATGTTTCTGCTAATGGTGCCTTGGTTGCTTTTGTGGTTCTGGCTGCTATTGAATGAATACAATATAGCCTTTAGTCCGGCAAGGACCCACTCAAAGCAATGGTATGTATTATCGGTTAGTAGTGAAGGACGAAATGGACCTTGGTTTGCTGAGATATTGCCAAAACAGGGGACTGGATATCAACGCTTACCGATCAATCAGAAGTTCTACGACCAATTACAGGGTGGTGAGCAGGTTGAGATCCGATACCTACGTGGTGCTTTTGGCAAACCTTGGATTTGTCGTATAGAGATTGAACAAAAATTGTATTATCAGTTCCTCTGGAAAACATGTACTGAAAATTCGACCAGTGCCAAATCTCAACTCACTGATGTTTAAGTCATAAATAGCTATTAGCCATGATAGAGTCACACTAAATATGCACATAATCAGGAGCCCCTATGCCGGCTTTTAGCCCTTTTACCCCTGAACAAGCCGCGATTTTTGCCAATGATCACAGTGCGTTGTTTGGTGAGCACAGCCAGTTGCACAGTGTCGCCGTCGGTGTGAACACCCAAAACCGGGTGTTCCGGGTGAAAAACCAGTTCGGCAGCAGCCTGATAGTGAAGCAAGTGCTGCCTTATGTCGGTGGTGCCGGTGAAAGCTGGGTGCCAACGCAGGACAGAGCGCGAATTGAGGCGGAACTCTTGAAAATTCATGGCGCGCTGGTGCCGGACCATGTGGTCGAAGTACAGCATTTTGATAGCGGATATTCTGCTTTGTTACTGGAAGACCTGAGCCAGCTGCAACTGCTGCGCACAGGCTTGATTGGCGCCAAACAATATCCATTGTTGGCTGAACACATCAGTACCTATTTAGCGCATTGCAGTTTTTACACCTCAGACTTTGCGCTCGACGGCCCTTTTAAAAAGGCGCGTACCGTGCAGTTTATGAATCCGCAGCTTTGTCTGATGAACGAAGAGCTGTTTTTTACTGATCCGTACTGCAATCACGATCGCAATCAATTCGACCCGGCGCTGCGCCCACTGGTGCAACAGTTGTGGTTTGACGAAGCAGTGAAAGCAGAAGTCGCTGAACTCAAAGCCAAATTTGAGTCTTGCCCGCAGGCACTGCTGCACGGCGACCTGCAGATCGGCAGTATTTTTGTCGGCGATGAACAAACCAAAGTCATAGACGGCGAATATGCTTTTTATGGCCCGATTGGCTTTGACTTGGGCAATTTTCTCGGCAGTTTATTGCTGCATTACACGGCATTGCCGGGCCTTATCACCGACACCACACACCGCCAGCAACAGGCTGAATATCTGCGCCAGCAAATCGAACAGACCGAAACACTGTTTTGTCAGAAGTTTCTGGCGCTGGCAGCGCGCGACACTAAAGACATTGCATTGCAAAGTGAGCTGTATCAGCAGCGTTTTGTCCGGCAAGTGGTTAAAGATGCGCTGGGGTACGCCGCCACTGAAATGCTGCGCCGGGTGATCGGCCAGCAGAAAGTGGCCGATTTCAGCACCATCAAAGATAAACGGCTGAAGTTGCAATGTGAGACTGTGGCCATAGAACTCGGCCGCAAATTGCTGTTGCAACACGCCGAGCTCAGCAGTATCAGCACTGTGCTAGGCTGGTTACAGCAGCAACAAACCGAGGGGACCTGACATGGAAAAAATCAGCGGTATTGGCGGCATCTTTTTGCGTGCCCGAGATCCACATCAACTCGCCGCCTGGTATCAGCAGTACCTCGGGATCAGTATCGATGCAGGCCAGACTTACGGCTGCCTGGTCGCCAAGGCCGACGATATGACCGTCTGGTCCACTTTTTCGCCAGACACCGACTACTTCGGCAGCCGCCAGCAGCAATGCATGGTGAACTATCGGGTCAGCGATTTAGACGCAATGCTGGCGCAACTGCGGGCTGGTGGCGCTGTGGTGGACGACAAAATACAAGACGAAGATTATGGCCGTTTTGGCTGGGCGACAGACCCCGAAGGCAACAGATTCGAATTATGGCAACCCAAATAACCCGCCGCGGCAAGCAGCATTTTTACCCGCGTAAACCGCGGTTTTTACAGTTAAAAACCGCGAAAGCACGCTGCATCTGGCGCCGCGGCGACCACAATGCTTTTACTGATTTGGTCTGGTTTCGTGGCGCATTATTTTGTGTGTTCCGAGAAGCCTATGCTCATGTGTCGCCAGACGGTGCGCTGCGCATTCTGAAAAGCAACAATGGCGGCAAAGACTGGCATTCAGTGGCCTGTATCCGCAGCGACCATGCCGACCTTCGCGATGGCAAGTTGATTGTGATGCCGGACGGACGGCTGCAACTGTTAGGTGCCGGTGCTTTGCATGACCGCAGCCAGGGCTCGCATCAGTCTTATATCTGGTTGTCGGACGACGGTGAGCAATGGAGTGATGCGATCCCCTGCGGTGAAAGCAGTATTTGGCTGTGGCGGCTAACCTGGCAACAAGACACCGCCTGGGCAGTGGGTTACAGCTGTAGTCGTGACCGTTTTGTCCGGCTGTATAAAAGCGATGATGGTATCACCTTTGCGCCTTGGGTCAGCACGCTGAATAATGCCGGTTACGTAAATGAATCCGGCCTGCTGTTTTTACCGGATGGCCGCGCTTTGTGCTTGCTGCGACGTGACCCGCATGTGGGTTTACTTGGTATCGCCAATCCGCCTTATTTTGACTGGCAATGGCGCGAGCTAAACAAACGCATCGGCGGCCCGGCCTGTATTCAGCTGCCGGACGGCCGGATCCTGGCGGCGGTCCGGCTCTATGATTACAAAGTCCGCACCAGCCTGTGCTGGCTGGACATCGACAACGCCACACTACGTGAATGCCTGGTGCTGCCATCGGGCGGCGATACCAGCTACCCGGGTTTAGTCCTGCACCAGGGCCGGCTGCATATCAGTTATTACTCATCACATCAGGGTAAAACGGCGGTGTATCACAGCGCGATCAGATTGGATGATTTACCAGCCTGATCTGCCCTGGGGTGCAGTTGAATAAATTTCCGCTATTTCACCCATTTACCTGCCGGCCACAATCTGCCAACAATTTGCTGGCGAAATCCGCTGAATTTCGGGAATTTCAGCGATATCAAGCAGATGCTGATACAATAGCCCGCCGTTTATTCAGGTCTGTGGTCACTCCAAACCTGAACTCAGCTGACAGATTAGTTTCAGCCTGCTACACCTATGCAGGCGGCAATATCTGCTCCGGCGGCATAAGCGCAAAGACGCTTTCTCTATAACAGACAAACACCTAAGGGTAATCCATTGATGAAAAGCAAACATTCTGTGTTAGCCAAGCAGATCAATGCAGCGTTATTCGCTGCTGCTGTTGGTCTTTCTCCTGCAGCCATGGCGCAGGAAAGTGACAAAGCCAAACAGGACGATCAGCAACTTGAGCGTATTACAGTCACAGCGCAAAAACGCGTTCAAAGCACGCAAGAAGTGCCAATTTCGGTAGCCACTTTAGGCGGCGAAAAGTTCGATGCGATTTTTGCCGGTGGTGACGACATTCAGGCGTTAGCGGTCAAAGTACCGGGCTTGTATGCAGAATCGTCAAACGGCCGTGCCGCACCGCGTTTTTATATCCGCGGCCTTGGCAACACCGACTTCGATCTGGCGGCTTCTCAGCCGGTGTCGATCATCATGGACGACGTGGTGATGGAAAACGTGATCCTCAAAAGCTTCCCGTTATTTGATATGGAAGCAGTGGAAGTGATCCGCGGCCCGCAAGGCACTTTATTCGGCCGTAACACCACAGCCGGTATCATCAAATTTAATACTGCCAAACCACGGCAGGATTTTGATGCCTACACCAAATTATCGGTCGGCAACCTCGGTACGCTGAATTTTGAAGGCGCCGCCGGCGGTGGCCTCAGCGATAACCTGTCAGCCCGGGTCTCTGTGCTGTCACAAAACCGTGACGACTACATCGACAACAGCTTCAAAAAAGAACAAGACGTGATGGGTGGCTTCGACGAAAAAGCCGGCCGCGTGCAGTTCCTGTATGAAAGTGGCGATATTGAAGCCCTGTTAAATGTGCATGGCCGTAAACTGGACGGTACTTCGTCAATTTTCCGCGCCAACGTCTTTGATAAAGGCAGCAACGAGCTGAACAACAACTACGACCGTGACAGCGTTGCTTACAACGACGGCGGCAACAACTTCCAGAAGTATGACAACTTCGGCGCATCATTAAAGCTTGATATCGACCTGTCCGGCGGTAAAACCTTCACGTCGATCACCGCGCAGGAAAACGCGGACGGTAACGGCAAAGGCGATATCGACGGCGGCACTGAAGCCGGCCCGGGTTTTATCCCGTTCCAGGCAGTCACCGAAGACCAGTTAAAAGATTTGGAACAGTTCACCCAGGAATTCCGTCTGGCCAGTGACACTTCCGGTGATGTTGACTGGCAAGTCGGTGCATTTTACTTTGACTCGTCTTTTGGCGTGACCAGCGTCGACGGTTTCTTTGGTGCCACCACTGTGTACCATGAAAACACCAGCTGGGCGCTGTTTGGCCAAAGCACTTATAACCTGAGCGACCGCTGGGACGTGACCGCCGGTGTACGTTACACCTACGATGAAAAAGGCTTCACTGTGGGTGAGCAGAACGTCGACGGTTTCGCTTTAGTCATCGGCGCCGCGCAAATCCAGAACTACGCGCCGGTCGATGTCGATGATGATGAAATCAGCTGGGAGCTGGCCACTAACTACCGCGTCACTGACAACTATTCAGTATTCGGTCGTCTGGCACACGGTTTCCGCGCCCAATCAATTCAGGGCCGTGACCTGGCGTTTGAAGGTAACCCTTCAGTCGCTGACTCAGAAACTATTGATTCTGTTGAGTTTGGTGCCAAAGCAGACCTGCTCGGTAACACACTGCGCTTAAACGGTGCTGTGTTCTACTACAACATCAATGACATCCAGCTGTCAGCCATCGGTGGTGCCTCACAAGGCAACGCGCTGTTAAATGCTGACAAAGGCACAGGTTATGGTTTTGAAATCGACGCCGACTGGCGTGTGACTTCCAGTCTGACTTTAGGTGGTGGTTTCAGCTATAACGACACTGAACTGAAAGACGCCAACCTGCTGGTGGCCACTTGTGGTTCAGGTGCCTGTACCCCAACCGACCGCTTAAATGCACAAGGCCGGGCTTATGTCGACGGCAACCCGTTCCCGCAAGCACCAAAAACCATCCTGACGTTCAATGGCCGTTATGACTTCCCGGTGCCAACCGGTGAAATCTATATCTACGGCGATATCGCGTTCCAGGGCGAAACCAATCTGTTCCTTTACCAAGCCAAAGAATTTACCGTCGATGACAATCAGGAAGCCGGTCTGCGCATCGGTTACATGAATTACGACGGCAACTATGAAGTGGCGTTGTTTGGTCGCAATATCACCGACGAAGACAACGTCAAAGGTGCCATTGATTTCAACAACAACACCGGTTTTGTTAACGAACCGCGCATCATCGGCGTGGAGTTTAAGAAGAACTTCTTCTGATCATTCGCTGAGATTGATGTGAAAAAGGAGCTGCTCGCAGCTCCTTTTTTTATGCTTTTTGGCCGTCGAAGGCTAGAAAAACCATTGCAGCGCCATTTGCCACAAGTCCTGCTGCCGGTAAGGGCCCCAGACGCTGTCCAGGCTGCCGGTAAAGCCGGTCCAGCTAAGCTGCAATTCGGTTTGCGGGTTAAGCCGGGTTTGATACCGCAGCTTCAGCACACTGGCCTGTTGCGCCGGTTGCCAGGCCCATTCCAGTTGATACTGGGTTTGCAAGTCGCCTGTTGGGTCATATTGCAACCGGCCCAGCAGCTGGCGGCGAAACACCCGGCCGAAATCCGGATACAAAGAGACAACCGGCATCAGCTGACGACGGTTTTCGTCACTGTATTGCAGCAATAACAACCATTGCGACAATTCGCCATACCATTCACGTTCAGCCGCCAGCACATACTGCCAATATTGCCCTTGCTGAGTTGTTACCCCAACCGGTAATTGCTGATGAACCTTGGCCAGCTCACCGCGCCACAACCAGCGCCCCAACTGGGTCTGAGCCGTCATGCCCAGCACTTGTTGCGCCGGATAAAACCATTCAGGCTGCAAAGCCACCGGCAATAAAGCTGGCTGCAGATCAACGCCGTCATAACCAAACAACGACCATTGCACCGCAGCTTGGTTCTGCACCAGCCGTACGCCGCGCTGGGCCTGTGCAGGCTTTTTGGTTAGCTCCGGCCGCTGCAGCAGGAAAATACCATCCGGTAACCAGGGCGCGACTGCAGCAGGGCTGTAAACAAACTCCAGCTCAGGACCACGGTCCGAGCCGTGCCACTGCCAGCGTAACGCGGGCTGCGTTTGCTGTGCGCCTCCGGTTAAGTCCTGATAATCCGGCACAGTCCAGACATCGGCAACAGATACAGTATCGGTCTGCCGCCAATCGATAATTTGCCGGCCCAGTGTCAGGCTGTGCTGGGTTTGCTGATATTTCAGTCTGAACTGCTGCAGGCTGAATACGGCCGGCTTGGTACTGCCCCACCATAACGCCGCCGCTTTTTCCTGCTGCACGCTATCCTGCTGCAAGCGAAAAACGCTGTTGAATTGCCAGTTTGCCGATAAATCCAGCTGCAGATCGTTGTCATAACGCAGCCGATGCTGGCTTTGCTGCAACTGTGGCATAAAGCCGAGCTGCCATTGCAGTTGTTGGCGCAGATGCTCCGCTACCACCTGACCCGGTAACAGACTGCAACAGAGCAACCCTGCGCTCAGCAGCAACCTGCTAGTCACTCAAAAACTCCTGACTAAAAATCTGGTTGGCCAGACTGGTATCAAACCGACGCTCGCGCACCTCTATCAAAGTCTGGCGTTGCTCCAGATGGTTGTCGATTTCAACCCGGTTTGGTCGCCAGCCGCCATGCGGATATTTTTGTAGCATCCTGTTTTGTAAGGTTTTGATCAGCAATCCTTCGCGATTGAAATAATCGATGCGGCTGATGGCATAATCCGGGTCGACCCAGATTTCCCGTTTGGCATAGGCGGAAGTCGACCCCATATTCGGCCGAGCTTCAATCCACCAGCCCTGCGGGCTCTGGTCTAGGATCCGATACTGATAGGCCGTTGGATCTTCACCACTGAGTTCGGCATTGTCTTCAAACGTCAGATCTGTGCCGGCGAAATACTGTTGCTGACGCTGCCCGTTGACCCGGCGTGCTTTGACCCAACTGGGCATCCGCAGCCAAATCTGTTGCGCCGAACGATCAGCGCGGTCCAGCCACAAACCCAGACCTGCATCTGCTGCCGGACTGGCAAATTTCAGTACCACTTGTTCACCGCTCTGGACATAACGGGTCCAGCGCGTCAGTTGTTTTTGCTGGCCTGCTTCACCAAGCCGGGTCACGGTCAACAATAGCTGTTCCTGCTCTGCGGCAGCCAGTTGCCGGTATCGTTGCCAGGACTGGTTGATCACAGTGGCGGCGGTCATGTCGTGGTCGGCAGCACCGGTTTGCCAGCAAGGCACCAACATCATCACGAATAACATGAACAATATTTTTTTCATCAAACACTCCTGTCAGGCGTCGGCCGGCAACAACTGCGCAGCACACCCGGTAACACAAATAAGGCACCCCAGGCACAGACGCCGAGTAATACCAACATCAGCAAGCCAAGGCGTTGCATCGGAATAAAACTGGAAAACAACAAGAAGCTGAAGACGATCCCGTTCAGACCGGCATCGAGCAGAGTCAATGGCCCGCGCTCACCAATACTGAACTGCAACGCCTGCGCCGGGCTTTGTCCTGCCGCCAGCGCGCTGCGAAAATCTTCCAGCAAATACAGGTCAAAATCGATCGCGGCATTAATGCCGAGCGCCGTGGCGCAGGCGGTGGCCTGGTCAAGCGGGATCTGCAGCAGGGCCATAACAACGACCACCACAGCGTAAGCCAACACAAAAGGCAGACAGACTGCCGCGGCCGCCGCCAGCGGGCTGAGCCGGTAACGCCCGTGTTTCTGTTGCAGACGGCGGTTGGCGTACCAGAACCAGCCTGCGGTCAGCAATAACACCATCGGGACACTCAACAAGGTATTTAGTGGTTTGCGCTCGCTGATATAGAGATCGGTCTGGTGGTAGCTATGCAGGTTGCCAAAAGCTTGTAGCCGCAGTTGCGGAAACTCTTGCTGCACCAGCAGCTGAACCGTATCGGCGTACTGGCGCAGACTGACCGAATCGTCAGCAGGATGCCCAAGCCACAACACCAGGCCCTGATCAACCCACCAGGCATCCGCCAGCCGCGGATCGGCGAGGTCCCAGCGTAATAACTGTAGATGGTCATGTAACTGGGCTGTCGATTGTCCGGCAACAGGTTGCATCAGTTCCAGCTGATCGACCACGGACAACACGGCTCTGCTATCCGGCAGCGCTGCCAGCTTTTGTTGCAGCCGCTGCACGGCCCGGACAAATTCTGCATCTGCCACCGCCGGATAACGGCTGTCGGCCACCTGTACCGGACTGACAAAATAACTGAGCTGGGCAAATCCACCGCCGCTCGACTGATTTAACTGCTGCCGGGCGCGGTCGACGATAGTGTCGGGCAGATAATCAATCGGTTTTTCGCGGACCTGAATCAACCTCTGCGCCTGTGGCG
>Ga0247724_1000089_pt1 | contig 25441 bp, 37 predicted proteins | sample OKSTACKMC2E_FD_182776 | JGI IMG/M metagenome (GOLD analysis project Ga0247724, IMG submission 182776) | Subsurface sediment microbial communities from gas well in Oklahoma, United States - OK STACK MC-2-E | ecosystem: Environmental > Terrestrial > Deep subsurface > Rock core/Sediment | place... | reverse complement strand
CTTTTTATCCGAATCGGAGTTGCCATTTATTATATTCGGTATTTACCATAGGAGACAGTATATACTGCCTTTTTATATATTTATCAAACCTCAAGACGCATTATTTCTTCTTGGACGATAAGCAAATAAGTTAGTCGGAGGGTCTGGTTTCATCCACTCTTCTATCTTATCAAATCTTTCTTCATCATAAAAATCTTGTTGGACATACCAAAGTTTCCAGTGGTCATGTCCTTTTGATTGATTACAATTATGACAACAACACACTACATTCTTTGTTGTATCTAAACCACCTTTTGATTGTGGGATAACATGGTCAATTGTGAGATTTTCTTCTGACTCACAATACGCACATTTATAATTCCATTTTTCTTTAATTTCTTGTCTCCATAATCTTCGTGCTTCTCCCGGTTTTGTAGTGCGTAAGTAAAACAAATATTCTTCTGGAGAATGAAGAGGAGTCATAAGTTACTGCGACTTATGATTATTTAGATACCGAAACGACCTCTTAGCATATTGAAGTTTTGTTGGATTTCTGATGATGACAATTCTCTATTATATATTCTTGTTAGTGAGATTCTACCATCAAAATTATAAGTATTTGCTCCGTTAGTATACCCACCACCAATACCTATAGTTTGTGGTGAGGAAATTGGTCGATTAGCAACTGACCCTGCCAAAATTGACATTGACTGAGAAACACCATTTATCCAAAGTTTTGCTTGAGTATAAGTTGCTGTTGTCCAGTTTGGAATATAAACCGCATAATGAACCCATTTACCAACAAAAATTGAAGTTGCTCCAGAAATGCCGTATCTTAAAGAAGACCCATTATTGATTCCAAATTGGTCATTATACAACCAAGTATCAAGAGAAACATTATAAAATGTAAATGGCATATGTCCATTTACACTAATAGTATTTGCATAAATTATTTGTTCTATTGTGTTGCCACTTGTACTAACATTTACAGATGCTGTTGTCTCTGTATTAACGTCATTTCCTCCATAATCTATCCAACCACCAGAATTATATTGACCAGCAGAAACTAAGGTTCCATCACTATCATTACCACTCAAATCAGTCCAAGTGGTTCCAGAACCAGGATATGAGTTTCGGTCTGCTGCGTCAAGTGCTAAGACTAAACCATTTTCTACGATGTCTGGACCTGCGGATGCTCCCATTAGATTCCAAACCTCCCTCTGAGTGCGTTAAAGTTTTGTTGGATTTCTGATGCTGTGAGTGCTCTGTTGTATATGGATACTTGTGCTATGTTTCCTGTAAATCTACCAGAATCAGAATATCCATAACCAAAAATTAAATTGGTAATATAAATTAAAGGGACATGTCCAGCACTCACACCAAAGGTAGTAGTTTTTGAAAGTGAATTTATGTAAATATCATAACTATTACCATTCCAATTAAAATTAATACAATTCCACCCCGAAGAAATATTTTCAGTTATAGATGTTCTTCTATATGTTCCAGCAGGATATTCATACAGTATCGTAAGTGTTTCATCACTCACTAATCCAGTTATGCTACCAAAATTGACTCCAGGTTGTAATGAAGATCCATAATTAAAAAATCCATTACTTGAACTTTGTGTTATAGTAGAATTAAGATATATCCAACAATTTAAGTGGTATAAACTTTGATTGTAATTTATTATTTGAACTTGATCATTCACCCCATCAAAACTCAAAGAACCTCCATTACCACTATTATATCCAACACCATTCACAAGAGTTCCTGTATTACCTCTACCACTCAAATCAGTCCAAGTGGTTCCAGAACCAGGATATGAGTTTCGGTCTGCTGCGTCAAGTGCTAATACGAGTCCTTGTGTGACTACTGTTGGTCCGTGTCCGAGTGCCATTAGATTCCAAACCTCCCTCTAAGAGCATTGAAGTTTTGTGAGATTTCTGTTGATGTGAGTGCTCTGTTATATATGGAGCAAGAAAACACATTGCCAGTCCATAATCTATCATCCGTATTTGGTCTACACGCAACACTAATATTACCAAAACTTGAAGAGTTTATATTACTACTGTCGTTTAATATTTTTATTTCATTATCCAACCACAAAGAATATGTTGAAGTATTATGAGTTAATGTAACAAAATAAATTTGATTCAAATTTATAGGAAATCTTAATGTTTTTTCATTTCCACCTGCACCAGCAAAAACAAAATCTGAATTTGGTGTTACACCAATGCACCATTTAGTAGAACCACTAGAAGCATCTGCCGAAATTAATCGCTTTGAAACTGAAACGGTGTCGGAAGAAGTTAATGAAGTAAGATTAAAAAAAATACAAACAGTAAAAATACTACTCAAAGTTGAAACTGGTAGTGTAGTTCTACATAAATCATCAACTCCATCAAAACTCAAAGAACCTCCATTACTCCCAGAATATCCAACACCATTCACAAGAGTTCCATTGTTCCCATTACCACTCAAATCAGTCCAAGTGGTTCCAGAACCAGGATATGAGTTTCGGTCTGCTGCGTCAAGTGCTAGAACCAACCCATCAGTCACAACTTTCGGTCCATACCCTATCGACATCTTAGAATTCTTATCGTTTCTCTTATCGTTATGTATATATAATGGAATTCCTCATAGAGAGTAATATCTTTGTCTCTCTCAGATACGAACAGGATGTGGTCGTTTTTCATTACTTTTAATTGCACACAACCAAGCATTAGTAATAGCAATATTATTATCCCACCAAACAGTATCAAGACGATATTCTTGAAATCTTATTGATGTATTGTGTATATATTGTGCCTTATCTCCTCTCGTGTAGTACCAGAAACTATTTTCATTCCAATAACTCACATGAGTCGGGTCTTGAAATGCTCCTCTCCCATCAGTTGAGGGTACAGTAATAAATGCCCAACCACCATCACAGAGAACTCTATGAATTTCATTCATAATATGTATGGGATCTTTAACTTTTTGTAGTATATCATTCGCATAAAGGACAAATGCACTATTGTCCTCTAAAGGAATTTTATCATTTAAATCACACTGAATATCACAAAAAGATTCTTTACCAATAGAAACACAATTAGGTCTCCTACTATGCAATGGACTTATATCAACCTTGAGTAGTTTTCTTTTATCAGCATCATGTTCAGCAAGTTTACATCCATATTGATGAAATAATTCAAAAGTTTTCTCTTGAATATTTTTTTGCCTTAGAGTTTGTGTATTACTCCCATCAGGAATCCACCTATAATAGTAAAGAACTTTAGGTATATGCACCATTTTAGTATTCAGATAAGTTCGAATTAACAATTCATGATCATCACAAATGTTAAATTCTGGATTATGTCCATTTAATTTTTGATATTCTGATTTTCTCCAAGTTCTTATGTGATCCGGAGCATACCAAATAATAGACAATGAATGACTTGTTGGAGGAAAACTATCCATTGCATAATATTTTTCTCCTCTAAATTCTTGGACTGTATGAGTCCAACCATTTTCAGGATTCCAAGGAACTCTATCAGGATTAAGATCATACATTACAGCATTACTATAAACAAAACCCACTTCAGGATCTTGATATGCTTTATTCAATTCTTCTAGGCAATCAGAAGAAATTAAGTCATCATGATCGACTTCGACTAAAATATCACCTTTAGCAAGATTAAATGCTTTGTGTTTAATAAATCCAATATTTTCATGTGATTGTCCAGAAAAAACTTTAACATTATCATTGTCTCTAATTTCTAAAGGAATATCACCCACCTTACATTTTCCATTTACATATATTACCCATTCCCAATTAGAGTAGGTTTGGTTTTTTATGGATTCATACAATTCCAAAAGATATGGAATATTAGTTTTTGAATGTTCTGGAGTAATGATGCTAAATTTATAGTTCATATCAATCAAAGAAAAACATGTGAAAAAGTCTAGAGTCTTCTAAAGTTTGTCCAAAATATTTTGATGCTGCGTGAATACACTTACCATTAAAAATAACTAATCGATTAAAAACATTTCCTACAGTATCCACCAATTCAAATTTTGTACTGTCATAAAATCCACCAGAAAAACAATCATCAATTCCATCATCTTGGTGTCTTTTTTTAGTTTCTTTATGGGCATAAAAAGAAGTACCACATTCAAATGGAGCATTTGGTGTCAAATAAATCATTCCTGCCCACTGTTGATTATCAGTATGATACACTAAAAGATCTTGGGCATTGCAACTTTGAAAAACACCGTTCATTCCATAATCATCCCAAACATTAATTTTTTTCCCTATAATGTCTTCAAATACTTTTTTTGTTCCTGGAACAAAATATTGTGTTTGAGTTCTTTTTCCTTTATAGTATCTTAAATCTTCAACAAATTCTTGTTGAAGAGCAAAGTCTCTTATGATATATGGATCTGAATAAAAATTATCAACTACAAAAATTCTTTTATCAAAGTTGTGGTTAATTGTAGTGTTGGTTAAGAAATTCATTTTTTTAATTTTTCTATTGCTGTGTTATGTAAATATTGAACATATTCTCCGGTGTCATAATATGCACCATTATGAATCAAAAACATTAAATTTGGAAAAGGATTTTTTCTTTCAGGATTTATAAGCATACTTGTATAATAGAACATATTTTCAAAATCTTCAAGGTCAAAGTATATTTCAGCAAGACCACATAGATGTTCATTTCTTTGAAAACAATATTTAGAACATTTTTCATATGCTTCTATTGCTTTATCATATTCTTTACAAAATTTGTATGCATTTCCAACTAAGTATTGGGAATAATAAACCATCTCATCTGCTCTACCAACATAATCTACAAAACTTTGACAATAAAAAATACATCTTCTTGCATATTCTTTTTGATGTTCATACCCCAGAGGAAAATCACTTCCATAACAATCACTATAACTTTTTCCAACATAAAAGAAATGATATAAATCTTGTAACAAAGTTCCTTTAGAAAGATGCTGTTCTTCTAACTCTAAAGCATCTACTAAAAACTTAGTAGGATCTACATAAGAATTTCCTTCACTTGTAATAAACTGTCTAAACTTTGTGTCTAAAGTAAAGCGTTCAAAATCTTCTCCACAATCAGGTAAGATAATACATTCATGTCTCTTGTCATGTTTAAATCTCCAAGGAAGTTTTGCATTCCACAACCTTGTTCTAAACCAAGATGCCCCTGTTGTAGTAGCCATAACATTCCAAGCTTTGACTTCTGTATCTTCTAGTATAGACCAATCAAAGTCATCATCAACAACTAATTGCTCATCAGCATCAATTCTAAACAACCAATCACATTCATGATTAGTATTATAACACTCTTGAACTAAATGATCACTATTCCAACCAGGATATCGCCACTCTACATTATAACAATATCCTGGAATGTCTTTATCCTCAAAAAACTTTTCTATGATCTCTTGTGTATTGTCTGTACCATTACACTGAATGATCCAATAATCAATATACCTATAACAAGATTTTAAAACTCTTTCAATAATGTGAGATTCATTTCCCACCATCATATTCAGACACAGTTTAGTTTTTTTCATCATTCTTCAATTTCAGTATTTGGTGTCAAAATGTGATCTACAAATCCCATTCTTTTCAATTTGTTTGCAGTTCTTGCAATAGTTTGATCTATAGTCAGATACTTATATGTTGCAGTTCTTCCCACAAAAATTGTATTTTTTTCTTCTTGCATTAAAGGTTTATATTGTTCAAACTGTTCCAGATATTTTCCAAATATCATAGGATAATAAGGATTATTCACTCCCTCAACATGTTCTATAGGATATTCTCTGGTAACGATTGTTGTTTCAACATCTTGATTATACCAATAAGAATGATCAATTGCCCTATTCCACATATTATTTTTATTACATTCATTTAACTGAATATAAACTGTTTTGGGACAATAGATATGTTCAAACTTCAAAGACCTATAAGATAAAGGTCCATGCTGATAGTTAAAATAATTATCTACCTTTCCAGTAAAAACTAAAAGGTCACATTTATCTTTAAGTTTTTTCCACTCATCTTTTGGAACATTCAAATGAACTGGAATATCATCAAAAATATTTTTGAACATATCTACAAATCCATTCTTTGGAAGACCTTGATACTTTTGTGACGTAAAGGAACCATCTGTTCCAGGTTTTCTTACAGGAAGTCTATTCAAAATTCCCATAGGAAGTTCTTCCATTTTAACTCCCCACATCTTTTCAGAGTAGTCTCTGAAAACCAATTCTTTAATTTCATTATCATCCAATCTTCTTCCAATAATTTTATCAGAGTTATCATTATATGGAATTGGAATTCTACCTAACTTTGTATTTGCCCAAACTTGAACTGAAAAGTTATTAAAGGAAGCAAACTGATTTAACCACTTCCATACACGTTCACTATCAGTATGAATAGCATGTGGACCATGAGCATGAACCACACAACCTGTTCTTTCATCCACATAATCATAACAGTTTCCAGACAGATATTCTCTTGTCTCAAATACTTCTACATCCCATCTATTATCTTTTAAAATTCTCGCAGAAGTTGCACCTGCAGTGCCTGATCCAATTACATATGCCAACATCATCAATACCTTGTATTAAAGAAAAACGTTTGAAATAGTCTACCATTATTAATATCATTCCCAAAATAATTTATAGAAGAATGATATAGATTGCCAGAATAAAGAATTAATCGATTATAGATGTTTCCAACTTTATCAACAACCTCCCATTTTGTAAGATCGTAAGAGTCTTCACCATGATCCTTTTTATCAATGGAAAATCTTTCGTTTGTTTCTTTATGCAAGTACAATGCAGTTCCACCATCAATTGGTGCGTTTGGAGTTAAATAACAGACTCCTGCCCACATATTGTTATAATCGGAATGAATCCATGTTCTATCCATTGAGGTACAAATCTGAAAAGACCCACTATACCCATCCCCATTTTCATCAAGAAACCAATCAGTTACTCCACCACCAGCATAAGATATTAAAGAATTAATAACTTCTTTCTGACTATCATTTAAAAAAGATTTTGTTCTAAGACCAGGAAAATTTCCACGAACAGAAAATTCTTGATTTAATGCAAAATTCCTAACAGCATCAGGATCACTATAAAAATCATCAACTATTATCAAATTAACTTTCATACAATTACAGGTTCTCCTTGACCTTCTGGAAGTTTTTCCCTATAAGAATTTAATTGCTCCACTTTTCCAGCAGGCAGTCCAATCTGTCCAGGAAGTTGTTTATCAGTTGTTGAAGTAATATCAATCACTTGATCCATAATAAAACGATGCCGACTGTAAGAGCGATTATTTGAATCAAAACTGACCATCATAATCGCATCATTAATATCACCACAGTGTGCAATGACTCTTCCAGTCTTATTATCAGTTACGATCCAGTATTCGTTCATTATCTAAAGTCTTTTGATTATTATAGGACACTTCTGGTTTTCTGTAAAGGTTTGGAAAAGTATCTCTTATAATTTCTGCGAGTTTATAAGGTGTTTCTGTAGTAATCATTTATATTTTTCAAGAGAGTACATTCCATTTTTTTCAACAATTGCCGTACAAGAATCACACCAATCACCACAACACATATACAGAAGTTTGTTAAAGTATCTCACATTACCATGATGAATATGCCCACAGATTACTCCATTATATTTTTTATCTCTCTGAACACAGAAAGATGAAATATCAGTCTCATAACGATTGATATAGTTTTTACCTCTTACTGTATTCTTAAGAGCATAAACCAAAGAGAATCTAAAAAACCTTTCCAGAAATAAACTTAAAGGTGTAATCAGTTCATATCCTTTATTGAACATTAACTGCTTCCAAGAACCAGAAGAATACTCAGAATACTTATCTCCATGAACACAAAGAAATTTGTTTCCCTTTGAATCTTCATGAACATATTCATCAACCATTCGGAAGTTCTTATGTTTAAAATCACAATACCGACGAATCTGACCTTCGTGATTTCCAAGAATATAAACGACTTCTGTACCTTTCTTGATTAGATTCATAATCTGATGAACACACTCAGTATGCTCTTTCGTCCAACGAGTGTTATATTTTTCCATACAGGCAATATCAATAATATCACCCACTAAAACTAACTTTTTTGTTTTTAGGTTTTTAATGAACTTATAAAATCTTTCCGTATCACATCTAGGCGTCCCCAAATGAACATCAGAAATGAATACCGTATCGTAAGTCATAATCAATATCTTGACGGTGTATATTCAATGTCTTCTAGGATTTCATTGAGCATTGTACCATATTCTTTAAATCTTTTGTCACCAGCAATAAAACATCTCTGACGCATCCATACCGCATCGGCAAGAAGTTTTACTTGGTCTTCTGTGAGTGTTATGGTTTTCATTTTAGTATTGCAACCTTCTTATGTAGTAGTTTAATAATGATAATGGTCTGTGAGTGATATGAGAGTTATAAAGACTCCGAAGAGTATGAAGAATGTGAGGATTGGGAGCATTTTATTGATGTTTTTGTAGGTATTTAATCATTTCCTGTAAATATTCAGTTGCTTTATCCCAATTTCCATTAAATCTTTCTTCTAATTGATTATAAATTTTTTCTGCTCTTTCATATTCAAGTCCAGTTGATTGAATAAATCCTTCTTTAGTAATCATAATGTTTTAGTGTTTTTTCTGTAAGGTTAATGATTTCAGTTATAGGCAATTCTACCATATAACACTCTGTATATCCACTATCTGTGGTCTTAAAATTAATTTTATAATTTTGATATTTTTGATGAATAAACTTTTCAAGGTGATGCACTTGATAATGTATACCTTTCCATATTTTTATTACACTATGAAGTTTATTTTTAGTATGATTTGATAGTTTATTAAAACTCCTACCAACTTTATAAACTAATTTTCCATCAAGATAAACAATCACCAAATACAAATAATCAGTATCAAAATATCTTTTACTCCAAGGATTTTGATAATTGTTTCCTTTTAATTTTTCTCCATATTTTTTAACTCTTTCATCAGTATCTTTTGTTAGACCTTTATTCCAAGATACTTGTGCTCCTTTTACTCCCTTATTCCAAGGTTCTTTTCCAATCTGCCATTCAGACCAATTCCTAGAAATATTACAAGATTTTATGTGCTTATATACACTCGGTTTTGGAACATTAAGTTGTCTTGAAATCTCATAAGAAGAAAGACCAGACAAATACATTTGTTCCCAAAGTTTCTTATCATCATCAGTATATTTCACATTCATTGTGGTCTGCTCATAGTTATTATTATTTATAAAAAAGAGACCTTTGCAGGTCTCCATATTATACCATATATTTAGTTTTATATCAACCGATTGAGGGGGCAGTGAGAGCAACTTCAGTTGTTGAAGCAGTAGCAAGGTCTAAAGGAAAATTATGTGCATTCCTTTCATGCATAACCTCAATACCAAGGTTTGCTCCATTTACCAAATCTGCCCAAGTTTTAACTACACGACCTTGACTATCTTGAATGGATTGATTGAAATTAAATCCATTGAGATTAAATGCCATAGTGCTTACTCCAAGGGAAGTAAACCAAATTCCAATAACAGGGAGAGCAGCAAGGAAGAAGTGAAGTGAACGAGAATTATTAAAAGAAGCATATTGGAAAATAAGACGACCGAAATACCCGTGTGCAGCACAGATATTATAAGTTTCTTCTTCTTGACCAAACTTATACCCATAGTTTTGAGATTCTTGTTCTGTGGTTTCACGCACCAGGGAGGATGTCACCAAAGAACCATGCATTGCTCCAGCAAATGCTCCACCAAAAACACCGATTACGCCCATCATATGGAATGGGTGCATCAGGATATTGTGCTCTGCCTGGAACACAAGCATGTAGTTGAACGTACCAGAGATACCCAGAGGCATCGCATCAGAGAAAGAACCTTGACCGAAAGGATAGACCAGGAATACAGCAGAAGCAGCAGCAACAGGTGCGCTGTAAGCAACACAGATCCAAGGACGCATACCTAGACGGTAAGAGAGTTCCCACTCACGACCCATATAAGCATAAACACCAATGAGGAAGTGGAAGACAACCAGTTGGAAAGGACCACCGTTGTAAAGCCACTCATCCAGAGAGGCAGCTTCCCAGATTGGGTAAAAGTGCAGTCCAATTGCGTTGGACGAAGGAACAACAGCACCAGAGATGATGTTGTTTCCATACATTAGAGAACCAGCAACGGGTTCACGAATACCATCAATGTCCACTGGGGGAGCACCGATGAATGCAATGATGAAACAAGTTGTCGCAGCAAGCAGACAAGGAATCATCAGAACACCGAACCACCCCACATAAAGGCGGTTATCGGTTGAAGTAACCCACTGGCAAAAAGATTCCCAGGGATTAGTAGAATTGCGTTGTGCAATAGAAGCAGTCATTTTCGTTAAAGGGTAAGTAGTGCTCAGGGGGAACTGAACGAATACATTATATCCCACACCACCCTCCAGTGTGGGTATGAGAGACGTGCTTTATACACCCATAGGTCTCGGTTAACAGGTGTGGACAATGTTAAGAATTATGAGGAATCCGTAACATTTGTTTACCTATTTATCATAACACGCTGACAAATCCCTGTCAAGCCCTGTATTCCTCGATTTTGTCCAGAACCTTGTTGAGATAATGATGTGCCAACCATTTTGGATCATATCCAGATTTATTCATCCACTCTTTATCCAATTCGGATTTTATTTTAAGGACTTCACATCTTATAATATCCTTTGTTAGTTGTCCTCTTGGCATATACAAAAAAACTCTGCCTCTTATTTAGAAGCAGAGTAAAGATATATTAAGTGTTATATCAGACAGTTCAGGTATTATTATTTAGTCACCACACTCCCGGAATTACTTGCCCAGTAGTGAGATAAGTTCCTACGGCAATAACAAATCCAAGCATTGCCAGTCTTCCATTCAGTCTTTCGTTTTCTTCAGTCCATCCGAATTTCATTTTGTTTCTCCTCGTTTAGTAGTGTTTTGAATAACGATAAATTTGTCTTTTGGTAAAGTACCTGCGATACAGACTTTAAGTTCGTCATTATTATTCCAGGCACCAGAATCTACTAATTCTTGGAGGGCAAGAGAAAGGTGTCCAAGCATATTAGCACTCATTAATAAGTCTCCAAAACTTTTTCAACAGAATAACCTAAAATTACCAAAAAGGCAACACTAGTAATAGTCCAGAGTGCTTCAATCATCAGAAGATTCCGAAGAAGAGTTTACCAGTGATAGCATAAGAAATGATACCAGCAACAAAGCCGACCATTGCCCAGCGTCCATTCATTTTCTCCGCTTTCTCAGCATAGGGTTCGATACCATAACGCTCAAGATCTTCTTTTGTCATATACATTGAGGGCTCTTTGGCAAACATATTCATTTGCCCGAACTCATTTTTAGTTACAGTCATTTTTAAATTCATTAAGAATTGTTACACAATTATATAGGAAATCTAAAGGCGTGTCAAGCCCTTTTTGTTTGAGTATGCTAACACGATAAGTATAAATGCTTACTGTGCTGGTTGAGATGGTTGGGATATCCGTCCAAGATAAGGATCATAAGTCATAAAATCGTCAATAGTCATATCATGCCCTCGATGTTGCCAAAATTGAAAAAGACCATCATGACTTGCTTTATGAAATGCATCAACATGTTCTGGATGAATAGAAGATCCTAATTCAATACGATAAAGAAAAATTGGAATTGAAAATGTATTACCAGAATTATAAATCAAATCATCAGCAACTGCTCTGGGTTTCACTCCTTGATCTAACTTATATTTTCCATCACGAATATGAAATTTCATAAGTTTTTCTGCATGATGGCGAGTGATCATATAAGCAGCAGTGGAAAAGTCATTTACAAATCTTTTATGAAGTTTTACATGCAGGTCCCCAGTGCAAATAATTGCTAACTGTATGACATCCCAATCATATGGAACTTTTGATACGAAATCTTGCCATGTAAAATTCCAGAATCTTGCAAGTTGTAGATCTACATCGTCCTCCATAATAATTGCATAAGGACTATCAGAAGTCTCCATCCAATGTTTGATTGCTTTTAAATGAGAAGTTGTACAACCAATCTCACCAGAGGTCATATTCTCTGGATACCTACCTTTAATAATGTCACTTAGATCATCTTCCCTCCCATCATATGCAGAGATGCGAGTATAGTTTTCAATTTCCCAATACTTAAATTGCTCCTCCATATATTGCTTTCTTTCTGGTTGATCATCCAGATTTAAATAATATATTGGAGGAATATTTTTAAGTTTATATACTGATTTATTTTTATCCATATTATACTTGATACTTAGAATTATCTTTTGCAAGATGAATTATTTTAGGTAAGAACTTACAGTAATCAGAAAAAACTTCTGGATAGGCATATTCTGGTCCTAGAGTATTAATCTTATCCTTATTTTCAATAAAGTATTTGTTTAGATGACTTTCATCATGCCAAAGTGCAATGACGTTATTTTTAAGATCTTTATTAGTTCTATCACAGAGTTCATCAATCATTTCAAAAACTTCTGGGACTTTACCACCCCACAAACATCCCTGATAGTATACCGTAGGAATTTCTTTTTCAGTATCTACATATGCAAGAGATAATGGATTAGTTTCAAATGCACCAGGAAGTTTATTATGTGGGGGCATTCCAAGATTATGGCAGGGATGCCAAACACCAAACAAAGGTTTATCTGAGAAAAAGTCTTCCTCTAAAACCTTATCAATAACGAGAGTATCAGCATCAAGGAAAACCAACCAGTCATTGTTAGCAATTTCTTCTCTGGCTTTGTTAAGAATCTCAAAGCGAGTAAGCGTGATATATGGCCAGTCAAGGTGTTCTTGTGGATATACTTTAACATCTTCTGGGAAATCTCCTTCTCCATCAGTAAATACTAAAAAAGTCTTCTCCGTATTTGGAAGAAAATTCTCATGAATCTTTTCATAATACTGTGGAAAAAAGTTTAGGTATTTAGATGTTCCAATAAATGCAATTGCGACTTTCATTAAATTATCACCCAATTTTCAGGAATTAAATCTTTAGTATCTAAATGCTCATTGTTTGAACCTTTAAACCAACCAGAAGGAGCAACAACCTTTTCACTATTCGATAACCATGCACCCCACCAACTAAAAGAACTATTAGCAATAATATGTGCAGAACAAAGAGACATAAGACAAAGATCTAAAGCATTATTTTTAGTTTGAGAAACCATAAACCTATCACCACTAAACAGACTATGATTTAAACACCACTCTGGATCATCAGAGAAAATTATAATTTCTCTATCATCATCAAACATATTCAAAGACTGTTCATAATATTCAATTGGCAAAACCGTATGATTTGGATTAGTAACATAATCCATTCTACGAATGTGAAGAGCTACCGGTTTAGTCCAGTTAGAAACAACCTGTTTCGCAGGTTCTAGAATATTATCATGAAACTGAAAGTCAGTCAATATCTCTTCACGAATATGTTTAAAGTATTTCTCTGACTGAAAAAATCCCTGAAGAGTTACCCAGTCTGGACAAGTTTCAAATAGTGTTTTATCAAAAGAAAAAGTTTCTTCAGCAACAATTGGACGATCTATATCAATGTATTGATAGTTTAAAGATGTCAAAGTTGACATTCTAAACACGGAATTCAATTGATGATCTGTCCATTCATTTTGATTTTTAGATTTTGGAATACAAATATTATATCCACGATTTGTAGCAATGCCTTTTAGAGATGCATATTGAAACATTTGATTTCCAAGTCTGCCAAGTTGTCCTAATGAATTAAATCCAATCATGATGCACCTATAACTTTTTCTACATTTGGAATATAATATTTTTCAATAATGTTTTCCCACTTAAATTGTTTTGAATATTCCAGTATTTCTTTTCTATGAGATACTGAATATTCCCTATTTCTTTTCAATACAGATTCAATATAAGTGATATCTTCAATCTTATTTTCTGGAATCACATCAATAAAATCTTTTGTTGTATCTAAATTTGCAGTTCCATATTGACTTACAACTACCCCTAAACCACATGACAATGCCTCCATACACACTAGTGGATGTGCTTCACCATCACTTAGGAGCGCAAGATTTCCATAATGTGTAAGATTTTTATATAAAATATCTTTACTCCATTCACCCAAATAATTTTTATTGGGATTGAATCTTTGATCTGCAATGTTACCTGCATACCAAAGACTATCAATAGACTGAAAAAGATGTTGTCTCTTACGATAATCAATCTTAGCAAGGTAGATTGATCTATCTGGATACTTTGGGGAATCAGTATGACTAAAAGCCTCAGTGTTTACTCCATTAGGAGTTACAAAGAGTTTCTCTGTAGACATACCCAACATAATTTGATATATTTTAGAAATACCTTCAGATAAACAAAAGATATTTGGTTTAATTTGACCAAAAGCATTGAATACATTCACATATCCATTAAACATTTGTGGTTGTTCCAGATATCCAAAGTGACTTGTGATTGCTTTTGGATATTGAATATATGGATATATACTAATAAATTCATCATAATGAACATGAACAAAGTCTGGTCTAAATTGATTGACTTCTTCAATAATTTGATTGAAATCTTTTGTGTTAACAATTTGAACTGTGTGCCCTAAATTCTCTAGAGCATTTTTTGTATCCCAAATAAGAATCTCAACGGCACCCCATCCACTAGGAGGAATTGGCATAATTCCTGGACCGACTAGCGTAATTTTCATTGCTTACCAAGCTCCGTAAAAAGAGACATATGCTTCCCGTTATATCTCTCATAAATTTCATAATCATCTGGATTTTGTTTTACCAAATATCCAAGTGCGATTTGTTCGTTGTTTACAAATCCATTTGAAATCATTTTGTTCAAAAGAATATCTTCAACATCCTCACCGACTTTCAAAATCTTATCAGCGGTGCCACCAAACATAGATCCCAAAACATAAGAACGATTATCTAAAAGATAATCTTCGGTCAATAGATCTACATTTGCCAGATCTTTATAATACTCCATATTCATTTGAATAAGAAACTTATCTCCCATTTCTTCTAGTGCTTCAACAGCGGCAGAACTTGGATACTCCAAAGATAAATCATATCCTTCAAAAAATCTTGAAGCACCAGCGTCCAACCAAAAGAAAAACTTACTGTTAAAGGTATTTTCCTCAATCGCCTGCTTTAACCACTTAAACTTAGAATATTGAATGATAGAATACATTGAGTATTGGCATTCAATTCTTGAAGGATCTAAGATTTTATCTTTATACTCCTCAGAATTAATAATCGCATCCAATTGGTCTTTTAGATACTGATAAGGAACCTCATCAACCGACTGAACAATAATATCCGTTGGAATATTTACTCTTCGTTCCTCAACAAAAGAAACAATATCTTCTGTGACGAACAAAATCATTGGGCACTTTAATTGGAGTGTAATGTCAAACCACTTCAGATATTCTTCCCAAAATCTTCCATCCATTCTATCTCTTCCAATATTAAAGAGAGATGTTACGATTGTTACTTCCTTCATACTAAACTCATAATAGATTGAATACGATTTACATATGTGTGATTTTCTTTTACATAAAGCATTGCTTTCTTTATATATTCATAATCCAAACGCTTATTCATAGCATCACCAAACATTAAAGAGGTGTCTGGAGAATATAAACAATTCCCTTCCAGTTCCTTAAAAACTTCTTCAGAATTAGTTGTCCCCAAGTGACCCCAACTGATTGATTTGAAAACTCTGCAGGGGACATATCCGTTATTAATATGTTCTGGACCACGAATGTCAACACCAAGAATTGATTTTTTAGTTCTAAGAATAACCTCTTCTTCACTTAGAGGATTTGCAAAAGGATCATTATGAATGAATTCTACACCATTCTTATGGCATTCTTCAATAAAAGGTTTGAAGGTGCTGTAGTTTTCACAACGTCCATGAGTAGAAATATTACCGCTAAAATAGATTTTATTTTCACGAGGATAATAAATATCTTCCAAATTAAACTCTTCAGGAAGATAATTTGTTGCCCAAGTCACATAAAACTTATCATAATCCTCAATCCAATATTGGTGATAGTCATTCAAAACTTGGACTCTGCGATTTTTTCTTTCTTGTAAGTAACAACAAGGTCCAACTTCTATGACTTTATCCTTATCTAAGGTATAATCGTAAACGTGGTCTTTATGCCATAAATGATTATAACGAACATCAATAAACTTCTTAACACCAGCATTAATATACTTTGCCGGATCCGGGCAAACGTGAACAAAATAAGTGCTGTTTTTATTTAAAGGAATATTTTTATCAGCAAATCCTTCAGTCCAGAAAACACAATCATTCCAATCAAAATCTTCAGGATATTCTCCATCGTGAAACCAATAAGTCTCATAACCAAGATGAGTAAATGCCTTATAAAAAGCAGCGTGAATATAAGAGTGGGTGTGGGAATGTAATGGATATCCCCAAATAACGACCTTCATATCAAACTCCAGGATTGTAAATGACAAGAACTACATTATCACCCCTCTCATCACCCAAGGATATGTTTTCACTTCTCCTCAAATCCATAATTTTGTATTGATATCCCTTTAGAATTTCGTTGATAAGTCCTTTCATATATGGATGATCACAAAGTTCATCACCTTCCAAATCATATTCCCAGTCAATAGGAATGTCTTCAATGAACATATACCCATTAGTTTTTAATTTGGGCAAATAATATCTTATTGCAGCAATTTGGGATTCATATGTGTGGGGTCCATCATCAATAATCAAATCCATATCAGGAAGTTTATTTGATACTTCCTTATCATATGCATTCCCAATATGGAGAGTAACATCTTTAAGAGGATCATCTATCAGAGACTGTGCTATTTTTCTATGATTTTGATTTTGAAAAATATCCAAACCATAAATTTTTGCTTTAGAAAAATATTCTCTCCAAAGTCTTAAAGAAGAACCTGTCGCAACTCCAATTTCCAGAAGATTAATTTTATCATCTCTAAACTCAAAGAAGTATTCTTCATAAACATCTTTGATATAGGAATGATAGGTATTTTTATCGCAAGAAATTTCTTGCGAGTGGTCATCATACTTTTTGTCAACATAAATTTCATAAAGTGTTTTCATTTTTTTACCTAGGAATTTTTAATAACGTCTATTACAAGTTCACTGCCCTGCAGCATTTTATCTACCCAAAAAGTAGTTCCACAATACCTTTCTGGTTTATGGATTTCAACATAATTTTCTGGCGGATTGACAATATTATATCCGTAAATATTTTTAATTACCCTACCAGTTCTATCACTATCATGACAGGCAATAATAGGTGCATAACCAAAAGCAAAATTAACTATATCTCCCCTATTATGAATTCCTGGATCAACAAAAATTATATCATATTCATATTCTTTCATGAAAGGAGTGACAATATTTTCCAATACTGAAAGATACTCAGTATCATCTAATGGATACTTATTATCAATTGCATTTTGATTAGCATCAATTATTTCTTGTGGTAAACTAATATATTTACATTCCCAGTTATCATAGTTTTTCAGTTTTTCTTTTGTTTTATTTGTCCACTCTAAGTTGAAATCACTAACAGATAATTCAACAGATTTTACTTTCTTGATATTATCACACCAAAATTCTGTTCCGAGTCCTAGTCCAAATTCAAGAACAGAATTTAGTTCAATATACTCAAATAATTTTGCAAAATAGGGGACCCAATCTTGTGCTTGCGTCAATTCATATTGTTTCTTTTGCATAATTAAAAACTCCTATAAAACATTTTCCACAAATTCAATGACTTGTTTTTCAAATATTTAGACCCCTCCTCAAAGGATGAATCCATTGCTTCTTTATCAATTGACTTAAGAATATCTGGTATCTCTTCAAAAGAGTTAAAATAGAATCTACATCCACTTAAATTTGGATCATACCATTCACACCAATCAATCCAGTCTTTTTGCAAAAGATTAGCTCCACCAGACCCCCAAATATTAAAAAAGTAATTTGGACGCTTAGAAAGTTCGTAAAAGAAATCTTTAGAAGGAAGCAATACAGGGACTTTGGCGTGAATCAATTCAAAACATAAAAACTTAGAAAATGCATCGGGCATCGTAATAAATGCCTTATATTTTTTTAGTTGATCAATAAATCTAAATCCACCATTATAGACAGATATTCCTTTACCAGTCAGATACTCACCCATCTTAAAAAAGATATTATCATTATGATATATTGGAACATAAACTTCAGCGTCTGGAAGTTCAAAACTTTCGCCATACATCTCTTTAAAGTATGCAGTTTCTGGAATGCTATTTTCAATAGAATATAAGTTAATTCCACAAGGAGGAATATGTTCCCTGTCCATTATATCAGTTCCCTTTTCTTTACACCAAACTTTTTCAAAGAAACTATAAGGAACTATCTTTATATTTGGATTCTGTTCCGCTCTACTAAAGAGTTCATAGAACCTAGTCTGGTCCTCCATCCTATAGTCAAACCTATTACAAACCCAAATAACAAGCTTTGACTCAAACTCGTCTTGGTTTTCTAAAAATATCCGTGATAGTGGCGCTGTATCAGATGTAACGATATAGTCAAACTCATTCAGTTGGTCTTTATGGTCTTTCCAAAAAGTATCTGCAATCTCTTTAGTAATTTTAAATTGACCATCATAAAACTTATGGTTAGTTACTTCAAACCCTAGTTCATTAAGAACGTAGTGCTGATCTCTAAAACAACCAATGTGATGAGATATATGTAAAACTTCTTTAGTCATAAATTCGCTTCTTTGGATAATGAACTTTTAGTTACTGTTACTATGTCAACAATTTTGTTTATCGGAATATTGTTTATTCTAACATACTTATCCAATAATATTTCAGGAATAAAATCTATATTATATGAATAATAAAGTGCCGGAATATAAAGAAAGCAATCTGAATATGTATTCATAATGTCGGAAGAAGAAAATGCAAACAAATCACACATACTCAATTCACTTCCTTTATGACTACCTCTATTAAAAACATTTAAAACTTTAGTATCAAAACTACTAAGATCTATTCCTTTATTAAAACAAATATCTGTTCTATTTCTTATTACAACATCATACTTAAATTCATTTTGATATTCATATAACTTTTTAAGTTCATTCGATTTGTGTATAGAATAATATTGAGACAGAACTTTATATGGCTCACATCCATAATGCCATAGTTTCAATACTTCCTTTTCTTTCAAAAAACTAAAATTATTTTTTGCAGAAGCAGGCAAAAATAATTTCTTATTCTCACCAAGACTTTCCAACTTTTTCCTATTACGCTCCAAATCTTCTTCATATTCTTCTTTTGTTATTTTAGAGTTTATGAAATCATATGGGTTAATTTCAAACGACTTCGGTTTTTCTACAAATAAAAACTTTGGTTTCAAATATTCTTTAGCAAATTTAATCTCAGATGAATACTCATCAACATCCCATGTATGAATAAAGTAATCAACCTCATTCTCTTGAACAATACTATTCTGAAAGTTGACAATATTAGATTGAATATCCCTTAGAAATCCACTATAACAAACTGCTATTTTCATATATCACTATATTGCAATGTCTTATGAAGAATATCTACGTCAGGTCTCCTTACAACTTTATGTATTATATCGACCATATAGTTCTTTTTAAGATTCACGGACTTTAAATGGTGGTCAAACAAAACTTCTCCAACAAAACAACACTTATCATTGAAATAATAATAAGGTATATGTAAAAATTCTTCTACAGATAAAATAATATTTTTTTGGCTTGATATGGTTATCATTTCAGAAAAAAAGTTTTCTATTATAGAATGTGTTGGATTCGTATCTAAATCCCACCTAGTAGCATTAATTAGATTTAAGTCTAGTGAACTAATATCCAAAACACTATCAAAAAGAAGATCAGATCTCATACAAACTACCATATCATATTCAACGTCGTTGGTATGGCAATACTGCTGAAGTAGTTGAGAAGACATAAATCTTGAATAATGAAAACTCAATAACTGATATGGTCTGCAAGTATACCATCCACTACCAGATATTTTTCTAAGTTTTGAGTAGTCTCTTAAATCGTTAAAAGTAGAAAATACTATCTGATAGTATGGATTTTTTTGAAAATCTTTAGACTCCTCTATTAATATTGATTTTGGTTTTACTACATTCTTTACATACTCAATTTGTTTTTTTTGATATTCATCTCCTGTCCATGTATGAACAAAAAAGTCAACATCATGCTCATCCAAAGAAAAAAACTTTTTGTGAGACTCAAATGTTTCTGTTATGGATCTTAGGAATCCGTTATAACAAATTGCAATTTTCATAGACTGTCCAAAATAGTTTTAATCATATGGTTGAGACCTTGTTCTCTCTCAATACTACTCATCTGCTCACCACCAATAAGATGATCAGAAACTGTATTAACAGAAAGTGCTTTCTTAGAAAAGCGATTAGCAATACTGTATAAAACGTGAGTTTCCATATCAACTGCTAACACACCCATTTCCATAAATGGTTTGTGCCAGTTAGAATCTGGTTGATAAAAATAATCATTGGATACCATTTGCCCAACGTGTGCATCACTATTAACCTTCATATATTTACTAAGAAGGTTGTAATCGCAACAGGGAGAGAGTTTAAAACCAGGTATCAGATTTTCAGTCATAGCATTATCAGTAGCAGCAGTCATAGCAACAACAACATCTCCAACTTTGAGATTTGGAGAAATACCACCACAACTACCAACTCTGATTATATTTTCAACATCATAAAAATTATAAAGTTCGTGGGCATAAATTCCAAGACTTGCTTGCCCCATTCCACTCGCCTGAATAGATACTGGTTTACCATTATAAGTTCCAGTATATCCTAGACAATTGCGAACTTTATTAACAATATTATATGTCTCTAAAAAGTTTTCAGCAATCCACTTTGCTCTCAATGGATCACCAGGCATAAGGACTGTCTTGTGATATTGTCCAGGTTTTGCTTCAATGTGCGGGGTCATTTGCAATAATTTGATAGATTTCTTTCCAGTTTTTTACACGCAGACCATTCCATTGTTTGTTATACGGATGATCCATTAATATACTTGTAAGTCCTACTCTTTTACCAGATTCTGCATTACTCACAGAATCCTCAATCCAATAATACTTCTTTCCCTTGTATCTGTCAAGAAGATAATCTTCTTTACCTTTAGTAAAATCTAAGGCACAATCAATAAAATCAAATACCTCACCAAATAAATGAATTAAATTATTTTGTCTCAACTTTTGAGCGTACTTATCCTTATCAAGACAACTAATTACGTCAAATCTCCATCCCAAATTATTCAGTTTACCAATATATTCTACAGAATCTCTAAATGCAGGAATAAATCCTATACATCCAGACTCGTTAAAAGACTTAACTTGGCGATATGATTCTTCATCAGTTATTCCATATCTTAGTGATTGACTATAGTATTGATCAGTATCTGCAATTCTTTGATATCCATGCTCACCCATCCACACATCAAATGCATATGCCCAATCTAAAAGAACTCCATCACAATCGACGATTATTTTTTTATCCATGTATAAACTTATTAATTTGGTCCCAGGTACCTAGGTCAACATAATCATCAACTTCAATAGCCTTTGACTTATATATTGGAGTATTTTTAATTTCGCCAACAAGAAGTCGGTGTTTTAATGTTGACTTTTCCATAAACTCAATACAGTTATCAAAAACTCTCTTCCTAAAGGCAAATGCAGTCCAGAAAGCATTAAATTTATTCATATCATCCTGAGGCTTATCTTCATACTCTTGAACTAAATTGTCATCATCAATATACAAAGATCCTTTAGTTTTTAACATATCACTATCAGTTTCCTTCTTAAAGAAAAAAGTAAATCCAGTTTCATTCAAACTATCACTTACAAGTTTAACAATATCTTGAGATGATTTTAATCTTAAAAAAGTGTCGGGGAGAAGAACAAGATTCTTTTCACCAAATAAATGCTTTGCACTTTTGATCGATCCAGTGTACTCCGTTTCTGTAGGATTAAAAAATGTAAATGAAATATTAAATCTAGACTTGTATCTACTCAAATACTTCAGTATTTCAGTTTTATTTTCATTAAGAGTGATTACAAACTCAACATCTTTGCGACCATAATTTGAAAATAAATCGAAACTATAGTCAATAAGAGATTTATTCTTTTCAATGGAATGAACTTCTTTTGGATATGGTAAAGAAAGACGAGTTCCTTCTCCAGCACATGGAAGAATAACAGTAAGATTAGACATTTTTTTTAATAATATAATTATCAATAACTTCTTCTATGTATTCTATCATAGAATCTGTAATTGTGGGAGAACATCCAACGAAAAAGACATTATCTAAAACCTTCATAGCATTTGGATAATTAAATGCAGATTCAAGGTATCTATACGCTGGATGAATTAAAAGATTACCTGCAAAATAATTTCGAGTTTGAATTTTATTTTCTTCCAAAAATTTAACTATATCAGATTTATCACCATCACAAATAATAGGAACACCAAACCAACTTGTCTCGGCGTGTGGCAATTCATCTATGCTACGAACTCCAGGAATCTTTTCAAATATTTTTTGAATTCTTAATTTATTAAGTCTACGAATATAGTGAATTTCATCAAACTTTTTAATCTGAACAGATCCAATTGCTCCGAGCATATCAATTGGTTTTAAATTATATCCAATATTTCCAAACACATACTTGTGGTCAACGACTTTATCATATCCAACTAACCAATTATCAAATCTTTTACCACAAGTACCACAACTTAAAAGATTTTGAGAACCTACACAATAACAATCTCTACCCCACCAAGCAAAACTACGAGCAATATCTACAACTTCTTTAATATTAGATGATACCATTCCACCTTCAATGGTAGTAATATGATGTGCAGGATAAAAAGAACAAGAAGCGGCAACAGCGTGATCTGTAAGATATTTTCCCCTCCACTTACTACCAAGACTATCACAATTGTCTGCTATCAAATGAAGATTATATTCATCACAAATATTTAAAACCTTATCATAATCATAAGGATTGGCAAGAACGGGAGATGAAAATATTGCTCGTGTTTTTGAAGTAATTTTTTTACAAACTTGATCTAAATCCCAATTAAGATCTTTATAATCAATATCTACAAATACTGGTTTTAAATTATTTTGAATGATTGGATTAAGAGTTGTAGGAAACCCACAGACAGACACGATTATTTCATCACCATCATTCCAACCAAAATATTTTTTAAGTGCAGCAATCATTATAAGATTTGCAGAACTTCCAGAATTAACCATTACTGAATGATTAAAATTAAATTTTTTAGAAAATTCTTTTTCAAATTTATTAACTTCTTCTCCAGATGAAAGCCATTTTCCAGTTAAAAAAGTTTTAAGTGCTGCCTCAATTTCTTGATTGTCCCAATACGGTCCAGAATAAAAGATATTACTTTCACCCTTTACATAATCGTTATTATAGAGATAAGGAAAGAAATTTTCTTGAGTATCAAATAAATTGTCAATAAAATGTTTTACTTGTTCTTTCATTTTTTTTAGTTATCATTACATAATTTAGTTAATCCTTGCTCCAGTTTAATAAAATTAAAATTTTCAAAAGATTTAATTTTATTAATATTAAGAGTACTATTTTTTACTTGAATAAATTTTTGATTTTTTGGAAATGGGACTTCAACCAAATTACTTTGACTTTTTATCAATTCTCTTGCATTAATAATAATATCTTTAAATAAAAATGATTCTCCAGATGCAATATTATAAATCTCATTTACATGACTTTTATCAATTAAAGTATAAATTACTCTACATATATCTTCAACAAACATATAATCCTTTAAAAATTTACCACCTTCGTAAAGATTAATATCTTGATTTTTTTTAAGGAGTTCAATCATAAACCCAAGAACATTTTTACCTGGTGATATTGTTTTATCTAAACCGTAAACATTCCCAATTCTGAAAATTCTATACTTAATTCCGAAAGTTTCGCAAAAGGAGATTAAGAGTTGTTCGGCACATCTTTTAGTAATTGAATAAAATCCAGTTGGATTGCAACAATCAGTTTCTTTAGCATCTATTATATCATTACCATAAACAAAACCTGAACTGATAAAATTAAAAGTTATGTCTTTGTCTTTACAGTTGTTTAAAATATCAACAAATAAACTTAAATTTGTATCAATATCAATATGCAAATTTGTAAAAATGCTTTGATTTGTTGTTGTACTTATAAAATACAAGACTTCTTGGGTTTTTGGATATTTACTTCCTCTCGGTATAATTACAACTTGGTCAGAAAACAATTTGCAAAATGTTCCTCCAATAAATCCAGTCCCACCAAACACTGATATTTTATTCATACTTTTCACAATCTTCAAAAGTAAATCCTACTTCATCTTTATTAGACAAAATTGGATTTGAAACTTTCCAATCAACATTTAAAGTTTTATCATTCCATAACAAAGTTCTTTCATGTTCAACATATTGGTAATCAGTAACCTTATAAAGAACCTCTGCAGTGGAAGACAAAACAGAGAATCCATGAGCAAATCCAGGAGGAACCCATAGTTGATAAAGACCTGGTTTTAAATGAACACCAATCCATTTTCCAAATGTTTGAGAACTTTGGCGAAGATCCACAATCACATCATAAATTTCTCCAGATAAACATCGAACAATTTTTCCTTGAGCATGATCGATTTGATAATGCAATCCACGTATTACATTTTTTGTAGATACTGAATGACAATCTTGGACAAATTCATACTGTCCAATAATTTTTTGAACTTCTTGAAGATTGAAAGACTCTGTAAAAGAACCTCTATGATCTTCATACACTCTCGTTGTAAAAAGATATGCGTCTTTAAGTTCAGTTTCTATTGCGTTCATACCACTCAATTGCTTTTTGTAATCCATAATCTAGAGAGTTTTTACATCTCTCTTTTGGGTCATTGACTCCACCACTTAGTTTTGAGAAACTAAGAAAAGTTGTATAAGTTTTGGTATTTCAATTGCAGCATAAAAACCACAAAGAACTAATATATCCCAAAACTTATATTTGAGTGCAAAAGGAACTACGAAAGCATTTCCTATACACTTTACTAATAATCCAGATTTTGGATCTCCCCATAACAGAAAAAAGTATCCTGATAAGAGGAGAATATTTCCAATGTATCGCAATACATCAGTGTTTTTCATAAGGGGTTTGCTCCCGACCAGTGCTGTTATAGACCATCCGTGTCTTCGTCATCAT
>Ga0247724_1000088_pt1 | contig 25565 bp, 30 predicted proteins | sample OKSTACKMC2E_FD_182776 | JGI IMG/M metagenome (GOLD analysis project Ga0247724, IMG submission 182776) | Subsurface sediment microbial communities from gas well in Oklahoma, United States - OK STACK MC-2-E | ecosystem: Environmental > Terrestrial > Deep subsurface > Rock core/Sediment | place... | reverse complement strand
ATACTGTTTCTGTTCTCATGCCTACCGCCTGCAATTCATTTTGAATATCAAACGATTGCCAACGGTCAAATGTAACTAATCCTATATTAAATCCAAGCCTTCTTAGATTTTGTATCCACTGCTTCACTTCAGATAGATTAACTGGACCCTCTACTTTTGGCTCCCACCAAGCAACGGCATCGACAACAACAATTGGGGATATTTGTTCATAGTCCTTAATTACTTGAACATTAACCCATTTCTCAACATGGGCGATAGCAACAGCACACTTGTCATGCTTTTGTGCAAGGTCGGCATGAACATAATAAATTTTTTCTGGGTCTGGCTTAAAGTTTTCCTCAAATCTTCTAAAGGCATCAAGAGGATTTCTAATAGTCATACATGCCCTTACTTTGTCAGCCTGCTTAAAAAATGCATCAGAAGCATATGTTGGCACACAAGCAAAACGCATCATTGCATCTCCAAGGTCAGTCATAAAGGCAATCTTAAAATCATCAATTTTTCTTGTAGGATTAACTTCCCATGTTGGTCTTTTTAATGCAAATACTCCAGGGTATTTATATGATTTAATATGATCTTCATCCCAAGCAATATCAAACCAATTATCTTTATCATCCTCTGGTAATAATGGATTAATAATAAACCTATGTGTTTTGCTTATAACTTCTTTATCTGCAATTACTGATTCGTACCGCTCAGAAATAAAGTCTCCGTTATATCTTGGGAACGAAAGAAGAACTACTTTGCCAAGATCAGGGAAGCGAGAGTCAACTGATCCACGAAATGCTTTATAGATATTGTCAGCAGTCTTTCCTTGTTCATTTCCTGTTGCCACCTCTGATGCAAAACCAGAAATCTCGTCAAGAACTGCTAATAAAAGATTAAGGCCCTCATGAGACTCTCTTTCTGAGTGTCCAGAATAAACTGTAATTGATTTGTCAAAACTAATAGAATCTACCTTTGCTTCATACTTGCCAGCGAACCAAGGTGATCTTTCTATTTTTGATTTAAAGCCTTTAAAGAAAACATTCTTAGCCTGCTGTGCATTAATAGCAACATTGATAAGATCTATTGCATCTCCACTTGGTTTTCCGAAATATCTTGCAGGGTCTTTAAGACATAATAACTTATATACAATATAAGAGCAGGCAACAGTAGAGGTAAAGTCCTTCCCACTGCCCTTCCCAAGTTGAAGAATAATTTCGTTCTTTGTGTATTTTTCATAATATCTTGCTCCTTCCTCTTCTCCCATAATTGTTTGAAGATCTTCTTTGCGATAAATTTGACTCATTGCTTCTACAATGTCGTATTGAATATCAGAAAGTGCTGGCTGTCCCAAATAATCTGGAGACTCAACAAAAGTTTTTGCATCTACTGGAGTTTCTTCAAAATGATTATCAGCAAGGGCCTCTAAAAAATCATCAAACATCATGGACAATTGTAATCACTTCATCCTTTTTAGAAATATCAGATAGCCTACGCATAATCTCATCACGTATTTGAGGATATTCTGATGCTATATCTTTTAAAATACCCATGAGAATATCTTGCTTCTTTTCTATTTGCAGCATTTCTTCTGCCAGTTCTTTGTTCTCTAACAAACCTGCCTTTTGTAACATATCAATTCTTTTAGATTCAATATCCATTACTAATTTAATTGCTGCAGTCTTAGCACTTAGATTATTAGTAAGAGATGCCTCGTCAATTACTTCGTATGATCTAGATATTAATTTATTATAATGTGTATCTGCAACAGCAAGGGCTTCTTTTGCACGTGCACGAATTGCATCATTGGCAGAGGCCATAACTTTCCACTCATTGATATGCTGTACTACACGGGTTCTTGGTATAGCAAGATCTTTAGATATTTTGGTAGCGTCATTACCTTTTAGATATTCTCCAACAACGGTGTTAATCTCATCTAAGTGTTTGGTTAAGTCTTCTTCAGTCGTTGACATGTCTGCCCTCTAGTCTTTTAATTTCATCCTGAATATAAAAGATAGCCTTTTTTAAATCTTCAATTTGAGTGTCTTGGTTTTTTAATCCCGCTCTCCAAAGATATTTAAAGGCATTTCCTATATTAAAGTTTCTATGTCTTGTAATTTGAATACACTCAACACCTGAAGGATCTGAGGTGTAATGAGTTGGATGATTTACCTGATCAACTGTAATATTAAATTTTTCTGTCATCGCTTTGATTTCCTTAATCCAAATTTTGCCAAATATACATATATTGTTTCTACGGATACACCACACTCTTTTGCAATATCTTGTGGAGATCTTTTATCTACAGCATATCTTTTACGCAGCCAATCAGAGTTAGTATAAAATTTATTAGGCATTATTTATTTTCCACCTCATTGTTTTTGGCCCCTCATCAATTAGGGCCAGCATGTGAGCGGTGAATTGTTTGTTTAAGTCAGCATACATTTCTGGGGCCACCTCTTTTAGTTTGTCTGTAATAGAGTATACCGTCTCCCCAGTGCTTTTGTCAAACCCCTCAACCTCTATTGCATTTTGTAGCAAAAGATGTTCCATCAACATTTCTACTTTAAGTTCAGCCTTATTCATGCCTTCTCCAAATTATTGACTGCCCAATGACCTATACCGCAGGCGTCTGCTACGTCATAGTCATCTATTTTTTTATCATAAATAATATCTAATAACTTGATGGTTCTTTTCTTTCTAAAATCTCTTTCGTAGGTTTTATACCAAGAAATAGATTTGCCTGGGTTGGCGGACCTTATCTGTAATTGTTCTTCTTTAGTTAATTTTTTGTTACCCAGATAACTTTGCCAGGTTATTGGCGAGACCTTGCCTATTTTATTAATCCCCGCCATACCAGCACCTCCAAGAATTGCACCTTGAACAAGTGCTAGGTCTGCTGCTGTTTTGGGGGAATTCATAAAAACAGTATGCTCAATTACTATAGCCTGCATGCAATTATAATAAGTAAACAGTGCTTTAGATTTTTTGCATGCGTCAATTATTTTTTCGTATACATCTTTGCCTTCAAAGTTTATCTTTCCATATTTTGCTAACTTGCCGTGAGAATAAATAGCAAAGGCTAAACTATTTGTGCTTGCATCTATTGCACAAATATTATATATTTCACTTTTTTCGTTTAGCATTTGTCATTCCTTTTATTTCTTTTAATGCTTTTTTTACGTCTCCTGGATGAATATTACATTTAACGCATAGTGGATCGTCATTATATATAGACAATTTTTCTCCACATTGTTTGCAAACCCTATGCTTTCCCTTTCGTTTTTGCCTTCTTGTTTGAATATACCTTTGTGCTATTTTTTCTTTAGTTGCAGCATCTCTGCATTCTTCAGAACAATAGATCTGATAAGATATCTTTGATTCAAACTCTTTATCACACCATTGGCAATGTTTCATCTTCTAGTGGCTCCAGGGATTTGATTTTTATAGTTCCGTCCCCAGCATCAGCACATGCCTGTTGCAATGGACATACCTTACAGACCTTTGAATTAGATCTATAATTTTTCTTGGGCAAGGTTTTGTCAACCCATGCCTTTCTTGTCTCACGCAACCAGTCAAATGTTTGATTTACCCACCGAATATAGTGACTGTTTACTTGTATTGGAAATGTTAATAATTCATGATTATTTTTATTTTCATAAATTAAAACACCTTTTGCTTTATCTAATACCTTCATATATATTAATAACTGAATAACATGACCCTTTTTAGGCTTTTGTACAGTTTTAAAATATTCGAATGCATCATTAGGCATTGTTTTAATTTCTCCAACAATCTCTTCATCATTCCACAGGATCATAGCATCGCCATATCCAAAGATTGGTGGATCATTATTTATAACCTTAAACTCTGTAGTATAAACCTCTTTACCCTGCTTTTCTGTTTCTTTCTCATCCAAGAAAGATTTTGCTATGCCAGATTTAAGCATAGCATCCTGAATCCTGTCATGAGATAATGTTCCAGAAGTCATATTGGCTACGCCATATGGTGTGTCATTTTTCTCAAACATTCCACCTTCAAATGCTAAATACCAATATCTAGGACATTCTCCTTGGCCGTACGCCAAAGTTGATGGAGCAAAGGTTTTCTTTTTTTCTTGTTTTGGCTCACGCCCAACAAGGTATCCAGACTGTATTTTTTCAATCATTCCTTCTACATCAAACACTTCATGCTTGACAATTTCTGGCTTCTTTTCTTTTTTAATCATTACTTCTTTTAACAAGTTTTTTGTCATAAGTATCCTTTAAGTTTTAACTATTATATCAGAAATCAGCGAGTGATGTATTTAAGAGCAGATACAAGATTATTAATTGCCTCTGCTGCTGTATAATAAATATTCTTTTTACCCCTATTGCTTTTATCAACATTAGCCATCCACGTAGCCTTTAGTGACATTTTTGCAGCAATTGCCTGAAGCCTAACTATTTCAAGAGTTGCTACATTCATTGGAATGTCTGGCTTTAAAATAAGTTTTGCTATTGTTGTTAATGCTGACGTAAGTTCTTCATCTTCCATATACTCAGATATTTCAGATAAACCATTAATCATTTCTATTGTTGTTTGTTGATTTTCCATTATCCCATCGATTCTATAGGTATGTTATTTTTTATTCCTTCGGAATTCCATAAATTAAAAGCAGAAATCATGTCTGGCCTAGACTGTAACTTATCCAAATATTCTTTTCTTTTTTCTGGAAAATGCTCTGGATCTATTGGATTTTTTTCTCCAGTAAATCTATAACTGCTTAGTCTACAATAATCCATGCTTATAATTTCACAGAATTCACCATCTTTAAACTTACGTTTTGGTCTCCAGTGAATTTGATTAACAGCACTAAATACAATTGTTTGTCCTGCACCCAAAGTATATTTAGTAAAATTCCCAGTATCATTCCAGTTCCCCACATACAAATCCCATTCTATATTAGTGTCAAGGCAATAATTTATTGTTACTAAATTTTCATCTGCATCTAAATGTGGCGGAAGCGCTGGACTGTTGTCTCCATACCCATACTTTAAATTATAATCTATATAATTCCAATGACATAGCGCTATATCTTCTTTATATAGTGGTTTTGCTATTTCATCTAGTCGTTTTTCACAATCTTCTGGCATATCAAATTCAATCAATGTTCTAGACATATTTTTAGCAATTTTTGGCTGATACCTACTTCTAAAAGTTGATGTCCTAATATAACCATCTTCAATTCTATCCCCAATTATAAAAGGTTCAATTTTTCTATTTTTTTCTATCAAGTTTTTAATTCTTGTAGCCTGATCTTCTGAAAATAAATCATCAATATAAAATGGCAAATCCTTATTATATTGATCAAACCCAGTTAAGTATTTGTGTAATTCAGCCAAGGCTACCCCCATTATATTTTTTAAAAGCATCAATTATTTCTGGTCTTTTGTTTATTTCTAAATATTTTAAAACATGATTTACTTTGGAATTGTTATCTTTTTCTATATCCGCTTCTATAGAAGATAATGATAAAACAACAATGTCGCAAAATTCGCCCTCAGAAAAAATTCTTTTTGGCCTCCAATGAACCTGATTTATTCCGCTAAAAACTAGTGCTTGGTTTGGCCTTATAGAAAAATCATTACAATCAAAATTATTATCTATATCACATATAGTTATAGGCCAATCTATATTTGTATCTAAGCAATAATCTATAGTAATTATATTTTCTGTATTATCTATGTGTGGAGACAAAATTGTTTCTTGTTCAGAATTATATTTATACGCAATATATGATTTATGTAAAAGTTTTAATTCTAAATCATATACGTCATTTCCTATTTCAGTTGATTTTTTTTCAATGCTATCTGGGCAAATAAAGTTAACATAATCTGTCCCATTTTTATTTACAGACGTGTCCTTGCCATCCAATATTGCTTTTTTTAAATCAACAATTTCTTGATTTGTTAAAAAGTTATCAATATAAAATGGAACCTGCTTTTTAAAATTTTTTGAACCATTTAAATATTTATACTCAAATGCTGATTTTTTCATTATTTATCCAAATTACTAAATCCACCATTTGCATAAAATATTTCTTTATAATAATTTGCTTTTTCATTCATAATTTTATTTACATCCTCGCCCTTGGGTCCAGAGTTTGGATCAGATAAATGAAAGAATAACATCTCTACATATTGATCATCTTCAAAATGTGTAGGTTTTCTCCAATGTATTTGATGTGTCCCGCTAAATGTTAGAGCCTCGTTATCTTTTAAGATAAACTCTTTATCTGGTTCAACAACTAAAGCCCAGTCTATATTTGAATTAAGTTGATAGTCAAAAGTAAATCTAGGCTGCTTAAATGTTTCATCATAGTGTGGGAACAAGGATGGCTTAAAATGAAACTGTCCACAATTACTTGTAACATTGTTATATCTTGCATGACAATATTCGGTTATTTCTAAATTGTTATTTCCTGAAAGTTCTCTTGATTTATCTCTAACCTTATTTAATATATTTTCTGGTAAAGAAATAAATGTATTGGCTTGAGAATGTACTTTTACAAAGTCTCCCCCAACATTATTCTCTATTGCCTTATAGATATCACTAATTTCATCACTGGTAAAAACTTGCTCAACTACTGTATTTATTTCATCATATTTCATAATTTGCCTCCTAGTATATTATACCCTATTTCAATTTCTTCATTTGAAATGCCTGTTTCTTCTATTAAAAAGTTAGCCCTTTTTGTTAAAATTTCATTTTGCCCATTTTCTATTTCTTTGTTTGGAACATACTGAAGATGACAAAATATCATGTCTATAGAAGCCTCCTGGTTAATTTGCTTGTTCTCTCGCCAATGTATCTGCTGTGTTCCAGCAAACATTAAGGCTTGATTGTTTTCAAGAACATAACGATTGCCCTCAACAACAATAGCCCATTCTTCTGAGGCATTTAACTGAATGTCAAATGTAATTCTTTGGTAGTCTCTTGTATCATAATGTGGAAATAATTTACATACATATCCGTAACTTGGAGAATATCTTGCAAATGAATAGTCTCCGCACAGCGATATATTATCTCCAAAATGCTCTTTTGCTTTTTCAGTTATAGAGTCTTCAATATCTTTATCAAATTTTGTATCCCAAGCCCTGTGTCCTGCCCATTTTTGTAAATGAGTATTTTCAATTTTGGTATTATTAACTGCATCATATATTCTTTTAATTTGATCTGCAGAAAAAATATCTTTAACAATAATAGGATTAAAGTTTTCATTTTCTACAAAACCAGAGTCTTTTTTAAATTCATTATAATTCATTTTGTAAGTACTCCTTTGAAAAGTTTATAATTTCATTTTTTAAACTTTCATCTTCTAACTTTTCTAATTTTGGAGTAAAGAATTCAAAAAATATTAATTTTATATATTCGCCCTCGTTCCAAACCTTTTTTGGTCTCCAATGATAATGAGTTATTGGGTACATTGCAATTAATTCATTATCTTCTAGAGTATAAAGCGTTTTTTCTACTCCGAATTCCCAGGATGTATTAGATTCTAATTGATAGTCTAATATTAATCCGCATGTGCCGTTATCTTTATGAACATTTAAAACTGGCTCTCCATATTTTGGATTATATTCTACATAGGTAATTCCACTTATATTTTTAGGGTATGAAACATCCAACTGATAAATTTGTTGGCTTATTCTAAATATTTTTTGAATAATTGTATTTGGCAATGGAAGATTGTTAATCTCTAGTCTGCCCAGTCCTTTTCTTTTAATTCTTATAAGGTTTTCTTTGTGAGTCCCCCCCATTGAGGCATCATCCCACTCTACAGTTTCTCTTGAGGACAACTCTTTATTAATAGAGGAATAAATCTCAGCCCTTTCATTTTTCGTAAAAACATCTTTAAGTTTATTATTTATCATATACATTATTATACCCCAAAATATTTTCTAATAAGTCTAATTCTAAAAGTGCAAGTCTAATTTTTTTGTTACCCTCCCCAATAATTAAAACTACTGCTGGATCATTATTATTTTTAATTGCATCAGTAACTGCTTTTGCCCATATGTCTTGATTAATGGTAAATGATTTTTTGACTTCTTTAAAATCTACAGTAAAGTTTTGCCAAGTAGCATCACCCTTTTTGGTATTTCTTCCAGAGTTTTTATGCTGACTAGCACCTAATCTTTTACTTTCACTCTTTTCGCTCATTGCCCTGCTTCTTTTTATAACCTACTTTAAATAATAACACCTCTGATAAATGTTTGTCTGGACACATCCAAGAAGCCATTCCAGTTTTTGCATACAGTCTTATTGTTCTAACCTCTTTCTTACATACTTTACAAGGAAACTGACCTTCGTAAATTGTATACTTATCCACTGATTTTGTTCTTAATCATGTCTTGTAGATCAAGGTCCTCTCTTACTCTATTGACAAATCCTTCTCTACCCTGAACCTTTGAGCCATCTGGAAGCAAATACCAAGCGCCAGTACGTTCAACTATACCCATTAACTCAGCAGTATCAACAAGATCAGCGACCCCATCGATGCCCAGGTTATCGCCTCTAAAATAGAAATCATATTCACCAGACTGAAAGGCAGGACTGGTTTTACTAAACTGGAGTTCCCATCTAACTTTTCTTCCAACCTTTTCTTCAATAGCCTTGTCGCCAACATATATCTTTCCCTTCAAGGCTTGGTTATCTGATTCAGAAGAAAACAACTTAACAACTGTAGATGAGTAAAACTTTGTAGCCTGACCACCAGTTGGTTGCTGGCTAGTATACATTGCATTAATATTATTACGAGACTGAGAAATAAGTATTAATAGTGTAGGCTTAACTTTATTATTTGCATAGTTAAGCATTTTCCAAGCATTACTAAAATCTCTAGATTCTGCGCCAATCTGTTTTGTGTTTTCAAGAGCCTTTAATTCATCAGAATCTTTTTCAAAATATATCGCTGGAAGCAGTGATGTTATAGAATCAATAACAATTATATCTACTCCCGCCTCGATTAAACTAACCCCAACCTCAACCATCTCATTAATTGTTCTTGCCTGTGAAACAATTAACTTTGAGGTGTCAACGCCAAGACTTTCTGCCCATGCTTTGTCATAAGACATTTCTGCATCAATCCAAGCGCAGATCTTTCCTTCTTTTTGTGCGAGACCTATTGTTTGCAAACATAGAGAAGACTTTGCGCTAGATTTGCTTCCCCAAATAAGAACTTGGCGTCCATACGGAAGACCACCATTTAGTGCTCTATTTAATCCATAACTTGGCGTTGGAGCATACTCTGTTTTAGGAACAGCATCTCCAACTAATATGCTTTTTCTTAACTTTGGATTAAGTTGAGCAATTACATCTTCTACTGAAACTGTCATTAGAATCTCACCCCATGCCTCATTGGTCTTTTAGAGTTCTTCTCCATCTTTTCTTTTACTGCATAGTCTAATGATTTTGTTACATACCCTGCTTCTGCTATGCCTGCGTATAAATCTAAGGTACGGATAAGAATATCTGCAAACTCATCTGATATTTGCTCTGGATCCATCTCCTTACGAAGCGCTTCCATTGCCTCTGATACCTCAGAAACAATCATCATCATCTGTTTTGCTATAAAAATTGGATCTACAGTTCTATCCCAAAATCCTTTATCTATAGCGTTTTTATGTATTTCTTCTGCCAACTCATCAAACATTTATATCCTCCAATATAACAGTTCCGTCTTTTGTTTTTCCTAATTCAAATTTATATGCATTACCCTCTTCAATTTTCATATATGCTTTAGCAAATGCTGTAGGAAATACAGTTACAGGATGAAGTTCTCTTGATGTATCTGCTAATGTTAATGAAGCCATCTTCTTTCCTGCTTTAGTTATTCTAGGCTTAAATGATACCACAAAAAGTTCATCGTCTTTGTATGGCAACATTCTATAATTTAAGAATTTAATTAAGGCAGAGTCTGATCCTTTTATTTCATCTACAGGAACAGCACTAACAATTCTATTATCAGAACAGAGTGCAATATAACTTCGTCCAGCCTCAATTGTTGTTTGCTCTTCATCAAATACTCCTATGCTTCCAGTCTTATCTAATATCTCTACACGAGACCAACCCTTGCCTCGTTTAATTCCCTTAACCATACCCATAAGAATAAACGAACCTTTTTCTTCGAAATCTTCTACTGGATTAATAAATGCATGATAGTGTGATGGAACAGTTTGAGTAAATTCAGGTAATCCTAGATACTCATATAGATTATCTCTAATTTCATTATCATTTCTTGGATTATCTGGAAATGTTGCAGCACCTATAAGTCTCAATGCTTCTAAGGCTCTGCTGTTTACTCCATTACCTTTTGTGAATGTAAACTCTCTAAGTTCCTCAAAAGACTTAAAAGGTCGTGCTGATATATATCGTTCTGCAATCTTATCAGAGATAAACTTGATCCCTGAGAGTCCAAACCGAATACCTTTACCCTCAATCTTAAAATCAATATCCGAATCATTAACATGAGGTAGTTTAATGCTAATCCCCATTCTTTTCGCTTCAATAAGATATTCAGTTCGTGCATCTTTGTCCTTTTCATTTTTTAATAGTGAATACATAAACTCAATTGGATAATAGTATTTTAGCCATGCCGTCCAATACGAGAGCGTAGAATAAGCAACCGCATGACTCTTGTTGAACGAATATCCCGCATGCGCTTCAAAGTCATGCCATAAATCACGAGCCTGGTTAGGACTAATAAACCTAGAAGCACCTTTAACAAACTGTTCCTGGAACGCATCAAATTCTCTCGCATCTTTCTTTTTACCAATAATCTTACGAACCTTATCGGCTTCAGACCAAGACATCCCTCCCAACTCGACGCAAGCCTGCATAACCTGCTCTTGGTATAGGATACACCCATATGTTTCTTCTGTGAAAGGCTTCATGGTCTGATGAAGGTAATTTACCGCCTGTCTGCCGTGCTTACGATCAATATAGTCTTTCCCAATAGTATTCATTGCTCCTGGACGAACAAGCGCATTTGATGCTGAAAGTTCTGCTAAACTCTTTACGCCCATCTTTACCAAAAGGTTGGTATATGGTGTTGCTTCACACTGAAAGACTCCCTTTGTATATCCTTCTGATAGCATTTGATAAACCTTTTGATCAGACATATCTATATTAAGCAAGTCTATAGATGTGCCCTCTCTTTCTTTAATAATTTTTAATGTATCATTAATAACACTAAGAGTCTTAAGACCAAGGGCATCTATCTTGATAAGCCCGATTTTTTCAGCCTCTTCCATGTCCACCGCCACAACAGGTATGCGGTCATCGGAACCAGGAGAAGAGCGTGTCTCCAACGGTGCGTACCTAAAAATAGGATTTTTACTAGTGACAACACCAGCAGCGTGTATGCCAGTACCTCTAATACGACCACGTAATTGTTCTCCATATTGTTCTACCTCTGGATATTTCTCTCTAAACCATGCAGTTGTTTTTGAAGTGCAGTATTCATCCCAAGTGTCAACCAACTTAAGAACCTTGTTAACATCTGCCAATGGAATATTTAAAGCACGAGCAACATCTCGCACTACGCCTTTATCTTTAAATTCTAAAAATGTTGCAATAGAAGCAACATGCTTGTACTGTCTTATTAAGTAGTCTTTTACTTCATCACGACGTGTATCTTGAATGTCTGTATCAATATCAGGAAAGTCATTACGCTCTGGGTTAATAAATCGAAAAAACAAAAGACCGTTCTCTATTGGATCAATATCTGTAATTCCAAGGGTGTAGCAGAGCAAGGATCCAGCAGACGATCCACGGCCTGGGCCTACCATAATCCCCTCTTTTTTAGCCCAAGATATCATACTTTGAACAACAAGAAAGTATGGACCAAATTTTTTATCTTTGATAACCTTTAGTTCTTCTTCAAGCCTATCTATATATTCTTTATTATCTGCAAGGCCTTTATCTTTTAATCCTTGATAAGCAAGATCTGACAATTGCTTGTCTGGATTTTTGTATTGAACAGGTAATAGATTTAGATTATCTTTAATATCATAGTCTTCAATCTTGTTGGCAAGGTCAATTGTGTTTTCGTAAATATCTGTTCTGAAAATTGCTTGTTTTTCCATAGCAGCCTGGATTTCTTCATATGACAACAAATGAATATCAAACTTATTAAATGACATTTGCCTATCTGCACCATATAGATAGTCAAGGCGTTTCATTAGATCCCCTTGCTTTTTCGACTTCTCATATGTAGCATCTTTTTGAATCTTATTAGAATAAGTATTTAGAATTAATTTTAATTCTTGTATTTCTTTTTGTGATGAATCAACATGGTGGCAGTCTGGAGTAACTATAGGCTTAATCTTAAACTCGTCTGCTAGTTGTAATATGGTGCTATTTATTGATTCATTATTGTGTGGCATTACCTCAAGGTAATAGTCATCGCCAAACTCTTCTTTAAACCATTTAATATATTTCTTTGCCATGCCCAACTCACCAAGTTCAATTGACTTAGCAATAATTCCACTTGGGCAAGCAGATGAAACAATAATTCCTTCTTTATACTTTGAGAGAATCTCAAAATCTATTCTTGGTTTTTTATAATAGCCTTCTGTCCATGCTATTTCATTTAATTTATTAAGATTTTCTAATCCCTGTTTATTCTTGGCAAGAAGGATAATATGATTATAAACCATATCAAGTGGAGTAGTTCGATCTGCTTTATCTCGCTGATCAAATCTATCTTCGCACATGTACCCTTCTATGCCAAGAATAGGCTTTATCCCATTAGATTTAGCAACACGATACATTTCTCTATGACCAGAAAGTGAGCCATGATCAGTAATCGCTATTGCAGGCATGCCCAACTTTGTAGCACGTTCAACATATTCAGATGGCAACCCAATACCATCGAATAATGAAAAGTGAGTATGTAAATGTAATGGGACGTAGTTCATCTACTACCAGTCGATGTTAGTCGCTGATGTAGTAGATGGAGAATCAAATCCTAGATAGAACGCTTCTTGTTCTGCATAAGGCACACGACGTAATGCCTTCTCTAGTGGATATGGTTCAATACCTTCCCATGTAAAAGGCTCCTTGTCTGGAGCAGATGGGATAAGGGTATATGATGTTTCTGTTCCCTGACCGTTTCGCTTTAACTTCCACTGAAGATTAGAAATGCTTCCAGTCTCAAGTGCATATTCACGAATAGTATTAAATGCTGATTGCTTACTTACACCCATTGACCAAATTGCCACATATGGTGACTCAATTCCGTCATCAACCAAAACGTTGCAATAGAAACGAAGACGGCCACGCCATCCGCTATTTCCCTTTGGATCTTTTCGGTACATTTCCTCTGCCCAGTCACGACCCTCAGCATCCATTGTATCTACAGCCTTACGCTTATAATCTTTTGGATTTGTATGCTCTTTAACAACAAGAGCAAGTCCACGATCTGCATTGTAGTGTGCAGAGTCTTCGTCTAATTCTTCGATGAATCTAATCTTTACAGACTGACCATCTGCCAACTTTAGCCACTTTACCTTTGGTGCGCCTTCATCATTTTTCTTATCGAGCAAGGCATTGATATTCTTTAGTCCTTTAATAACGCTCATTTTTTCTCCTTTGTTTTTTCTAGTTTAGCATGGAAACTATTGATTTGTCAAACTGTAAATCCAGTTCTTTTATTGACTTATCTTCCATATCGCCAATATCTTTGTACTGCTTGTCTATATTTACAACAGTAACACTTGAGCCTAATCTTTCGATTATTTTGTCTTTCATGTTACCCCCAGCCTCATCATTATCAGCAATAATTATTATATCACTAAAGTACCTTTTAAGCAAATCAGTTTGCTTTAACGATATATTAGCGCCAAGAGTTGCTACTGCTGGCATACCAACTTGGTCAAGCCTAATAGCATCAAAAGAGGATTCTACAACATAGACCCTGCTGGCATTTTTTACACGATTTAAATTAAATAATATTTTAGATTTTGGCAAACCTGGAGTATTCTTAAAATCTTTTCCCTCAATAGATCTTGCAACAAATCCAACACATACCCCCTCATGATTATGAACTGGCACAGTTACCATATCTTGTGTTTCTGAATAACCAAGTTTAAAGTTTTTGATTGAGTCTAAAGAGATTTTTCTAATCTTAAAATAATCAACTGCCCTAGCACTGTGTATTGCCTGATCGCATAGCCTATTAATTGTATTACTATCAAATTCAGACCACTCTTCTTTATCTTTTAACTTTGAAGAAATGTCAGCAATTATATCTATCTCTACCTCTTTACTCTTAATAAATCTTATAGATTCAAAATATGTTCTATTAGAAAAATGCATGACAAGTTCAATTAGGTCTGCAGTTTTGCTACATGAAAAACAAAAAAATAATCCAGAAAACTTATTTATTTCTCCAGCAGGGGTTCTGTGATTTGAATGAAAGGGACAAAATACTATATACTCTGACTCTGTTTCTTTTTCAACAGTTATGCCAGATCCTGCGAGTACTCTTTTAATTTGATTGGCTGTGTATATATTGGTCTCGTTCCGTCTATCCCTATTATACATTCGCTCTTTTTTCTCCCTGTATATATTCCATATATGCTTAATGTAAAGTTATATGTGTTTTTATTCTCATTATATTCTATCGTAAATTGTGGATCAATGTCAAGTCTTGGAACATATCCAGATAGACGCATTTCCATAACAACAAGCCTAATATATTCTTGCTGTAATCTATATATGGATGAGTCATCATAAATTACCCCATCCAAACCAAACCTTTTTATAGGCTTGTGCTGATACATTTCCATGGAACATATTATACTGACTTATCTTCATAATCTTTATATCTGTAATATCCCTTATCAAAATCGGCCTGGACTAAGAATTCTCCCATAAAACCATTACGATTCTTTCTAAAAACACACTCTATAATATCACTATTTGTGCCACGACCTAATGCTAATACCCAGTCAGCATCGTAGGCAATCTGTCTTGACCATGCAGTTTGACCAAGAGTTGGAACGGTTTCAAGTTTAGTTACATCATCAGGAGTAGCAGAAGAAATAGCAATAATAGGAACTTCTTCTGAAATTGCCATTAACTTTAGTTCACGAGATAAATTTTTCATTCTAATCGTTTCATTATCAGACTTTTGGTTTGGAGACATAAGTTGTAGGTAATCTACAATAACAAAATCTGGTTTATATTGATCTATCTTTCCCCTTAAAACTAAAGGAGTAATGTCTCCACCTGTATCATTAGATATAATATGAAACTCTGGCTTACCCTTAACATGTTTTTCGTGCCACGACTTAAGCATATCTAGTTCAATCTGTCCAGCACTTAATTTTCTATGTGACCAAACTCCTTCGCCCATAATAGCAAAGACACGATTTCTAACTTCAACCTCAGACATCTCAAGGCTTATGATCATTGGGCTACGACCCTGTTTCCAAGCCTGTACGGCGAAATAGAGAGACAGCCATGACTTTCCTATGCCTGGATATGCAAGAAAAACTCCTAACTGTCCTGGCATGATTCCAGATGGTAAATAGTTGTCAAATCCTGGCAAGCCAGTTTTAATTCCAAGTGCACCAGCCTCTTGTTGTTTTTTTAGATTTTCAAAATACCCGATTGCAGAGTCTAAATCTGTTACATCAATGTCCCTAATTGCTGCAGTATTTTTTCTTAATTCTGCAGTTTTAGTAATTAATGTCTCTAGCGCCTCTACTCCCAAACCACCCTGAACATCTGTTGCTGCAGCACGAATGATATCTTTTAAACTATTTACTAAATATTCAGACTGTAACTCTTCAAGATGATGTTTGGTGGCACCTACACCATCTGCTGGCTCAAAGTCCCTAAACTTTTCAACCACCAGATCTGTTGGCGGAACTGTCCCATTAGTCTCATAGTATTTTCTAATAAACTGCCATACATCTAAGTGAGTTTTTAATATTCCATCGACGTTGGCCTGAAGCATTACATGTGCTTGCTTATCTTTAAGGACGGCTGATATTAACTTAGACTCTGTATTATTCACTTAGCCATTCCTTTGCCTTCTGTCTACGCTCTAGTCTTTCTTTTAAATCTTTGCTTTGTGCCTGTATTGCTTCCAGTATATCATGTGCTATATATGAGAAATGATTCCAGGTTGGATTTTCCGTAACTTCAAAATAATATTCTAACAATTCATAACAACCATCGAGACCATATGATTCTATTAAAGCATCAGCAGACCACTGTTCTACCCACTTGTTATACTTTGGCGCCTGTCCGAATTTAAACTTATAGTGTTTATCAAACCTACTTAACAGAGCCAATCGCTTCTGTTTATCGGTCACACTATTCGCTTTCTTCTAGTTCCGCTTTGGCTTCTGTGATTTTGTTAGTTAGTTTTTCTTCAACAAACTTGTATACACGTTCAAAGGCCTGATCTGTATTTTCTCCATCACGCTTTGAATCTGTTACGCCTAGATCTAATCTAAGCGATTGAAAGTTTCCAAGATTAAGTGTATATCCAAGTGTTACAGATACTTTTGTATCTTCCATTTCATACCCTTCTGCTAAATTGATTCTGACCAAATCGGTATAAATCTACCATCTTCAGTTCTCGTATATGTAAGTATACCATCGCCCATTCTTCGTGTCAACTCAGCCTTTGTAGGCGTTATATCATTTGTTATTAACTTATCTTTGCGTGGCCTACCAATATGGTACGTTGCCAGTATATCACGTATGTCTTTTACTTGCGACTCAGAATAATAAGATCTAACTTGCCAACCTCTTGCTCCGCCCTTTTGTGATCCCGTTGGAAATGGTATAATTCCACGTTTCATTAATGATGGCATATATTTTTTATGTCTGTTAACAAGGTCTGCTGTTTCTCCAACAGTGTATGCTCTTTCTCTTTTATTTTTAAAATCGTTTATTAAACAACTTTCAATCTGATCTTTTGTAATATTATATACAGACATAATTCCATTAGATTTATTTAAATGATGAACTCTTACTAAGTCCCCGTTCAAAAACCAAACTTTTTTATTACCAGGAATTACAGGGGCGCTGTTGTACTCTTCGATCGTTTTATTTCCTTTACGAGTAGCCATCTACCTTCCTCCGAATCTGAGGGTGGATGAAAAAACCTCCTTGAGCCACAAGTCAAACAATAAATTTCTAAATGAGATATCGATGTATAAACCCTGTCTACCATCATATTTCTTTTGCATTTTTTGCACTTGATCATTAATTAGGTATGCCGACGATAATTATATTAACGCCGATTGAAACATCTCCGCCAGAATTAAAGTTTACCACTCCATCTACCTTTGATGTCGTTACTGATTTCAATACAACTGAAACATTTTTACCAGCCTCTGTTCCGCCGATATTAACTGGGGTTGCAGTTACTATTGGAACAAACTTAAAATCTGCTGGAAAATTATAGGTAAATGCTTGTTGGCTTCCTACGCTTTGGTTCGAACTTTTGACTACATCTACATACCCGCCTATAAAACGGGTCTCTGAGGCCTTTGCGCTTTGTTGTACGCCATTAGGGACGTCAACTGTAACATACTTATAGATGGCTGGAGAAACCTGCACAGACACCTCATTAATAGCGTTTACTATTTGATAGATATAAGAAACATCTATTGGTTGACCTAGTTCTGGTAATGGTATTTTTGCCATAATTCCTCCTGTCTAATTATATCAGACTTCCCTCATTTTCAAATAATGTAGCATTTGAAAATCTTTCAAGCGGGATAGTGTTTGTTTGGACTGCAACATTTATGTATTCTTTATCTACTCCATAAACTATAGAGTAATTTGTTTGAGATGTTTTTGCATAATATTGCCAATCTCCGCTATTCCACTGTACATAAATAAAGTATTCCTGTAAATTTTCTTGTGGCTCCCACGCTAAATTAACAACTCTATTAGAAGTATCTATAATAATACTATTTAAAATTTCTGTTGGAGTATCTTCGGCAATAATCTTATAAACAGGAGACCAATGTGAGGTCCTATTTTTATCTTCTGACACAAATCTATATCTCAAAATATATTGCTTATTTTCCCCAAAAAATCCAGGTAGGCTAGACTTAGGAATAATTATTTTTTTTATTCCACGATCTGGTGTTGCCACTATTGCACATCCATCGCAAATCTAAACTCTATATAGTTTGTTGTATTTGCTGCCTTAACAATAGTTTCTGCATTTGTATTTTTTAATACTGTATATCCAGTTAATCCATATACTGGATTTGTTGTAGAAACATTTTCAAATCTAATTGCATCTAGCCCAATATAAAAATCCTCTGAGGCCACACCGCCATTAATTATTGTTGTGTATATTTTTATAATACTTACATTGTTCCAGGTAAAGCCTGTGCTTTTATACAATTCTTGAAGTTCTTTTGTTATTACATAATATCTATTATTAGCAAAATCATAATCTTCTGCTGCCATAATAACTTCAAACCTTGCCCACTCCCCAGTTCCTGGAGAATCACTTTCTGCAAATTCTAACAAAATTCTTACTTCGTCAGGAACTATTGAGGGGTCTGGATCTTTATTTATAATATTAAATGCTAACTTCATTTGATCTGTTGGAGCATTTTTATTAAAGTCTAATCCAGTTCCAAGCAGATGAATGTGGTTTGTATTTGTTCCTATTTCTAAATGATCACCAGATACATTAAGTTCTGATGTATCTCCTCGCATCATTACAATGTTATTAAAAAATCTAGCACGTTCGTATCTTGCAATTCTATCTGTATTAGTAAATAATCTATTGTCTGAATTTGTTTGAAATACTAAATCTGTTTGGTTTATATTTCCATCCTCTAAAACACCGTCCAATGGTTCGTATATGATTGGAAGGGCAACTGCTGTATCCTCCGTGTGATATTCCCAATTTTCATTTACAGTAAAGGCAAACAGAGAACGGCTATCGTATGCTCCAGCAGATGGGTTTGCTCCCGCAGAATAAATACCTACTTCAGAAATCTCATACCTTTCATCTGTTGGCAACTCTGCAGTTAAAACAATTTTATTTACTCCAGCATCATTTACATATCCTCTAGATGTAATTGGCACTCGAAACATTTCAAAATCTAAAGTTTCTTTATCAGAATAGTCTCCAAATTCTTCATTTGTTGCTAAAGGTTTTGCTCCACAGCCTACGGCAACATATGAGGCATATGCTGGTGCCTGACCAATTAAGTACTTTGCCAATATGCTTTTGCCTGTATTAGTTATCATAAATTCACCTCGTATATTGTATCATCTAACACTGCCCCGTCTGCTATTATTGAAACCTCTACCTGTTCGTCGTTTGCCATATTCACTACATTTATTATCAAATTACCCGTTTCTGAGTCAATATATACTATAGAACAGTCTGGCCCAGTTCCGCATTCTGGCACCTTGTTTGCAAAATTAATAGGAAACTTTTTAAAATAATTAAAATCTATATCCTGAAGACCTAATATATTTTGTGGGTTATACTGAAAATATACACTACTTAAATTCTTGATTGGCTGATATATTACATCTTGTCCATTTACTATATCTGATCTTACGATATTTATTAATTCCTGCCCTCCAATATTTTCAAATATAAGGTCAGTCATTACCTCAATTGGAACAGACTCATCATCAAACAAAATTACATCTGGGGTTGCTGGCTTTACATTTTTTACTTCTACGGACTCTGGGATTACTAGCCTTGGTAGATTAGGTGTTGCATTTACTTCTGCCATTTTATACCTCACTCAAATATAGGGTCATGTTAGGTCCACCTATATCCCTAGAATATTCTATATTATATACCACAAAGTTTGATGTTTCTGGCGCTATAACATTTTGCTCTAATTCATTTTTATAAACAATATTTACTATGTCTCCCAACTGGATAATGGGTGTGCTAAATATTGAAACACCCACATTTTTTCTTGGCCTCATTACTTTTTGAATAATCCATGACATTAGGTCTTTTGCATCATCCTCTGTTTGAATGTATTGTGGATCTATGACAAATTCTTTTTTACCGTAAGTCAGTCTGCTTGTTTTGATTTTATCATAATCCTTCTGTGCCCTAAGTGGAGAAATTATAATTCCGCTCTTGCTAATTTCTGGATCAGAAAAGTTGCTATTTTTAGCAAAATAATTATCAACACTTAACTCATTTGTTGATTGTTGTGTAAATGTAATTCCTTGAATTCTTAAATAGTTACCGCTCGTTTCGTCTAAATTAAGAGTTGTATCAGTAGAATTAAATATTAAAAATTCTGCACCGTAAGATCCTGCTCTAAATCCAGAAACAACATAGCCCTTTATTCTGTTAAATGTTGGAGATATCTGTGCATATAATGCTGGATAGGCTTTGTCATATCTTACCTTTAAGTACGCAGCCTCTCTCATAATTGTTCCAAACTCTTCAAAATACATATTAAATTTTGGTGGCTGATTGGTACTTAACCCCGCAAGATATGTTGACTGAACAACTCCACTCATTGCATATTTTCTAAACGATTCATTTGCATTAATTTCATCGTCTCCAAAGGCTGCTGCTACTGGAGTATCTAAAGCAAAAACAGTATTTTGACTATAGTTATTTGTTAATGCATAAACGTTTTCAAACATACACTTAGATCCGCCACGAACAAACAGGGCCATATTATTATAGATTGGTAATGGACTGGTATCATCTACCACCTCTATAAGTTTGTTATTTATATAAAGATAGAATCTTCTTGTTGATCCTATGTCTTGGTACTCAACGGCAAGATCATAAACTGTTGGATTCTCTTCTCCTACAAATCTATATTGTCCAGTAAACTTTCCGTCGTCAACAATTATATTTCCCAATCCGCCCCAAAGTTTTATTGGTATGGCATTTCCAGATGAGTCAGCATAAATTTTATAAAAAACTATATTATGAAGTATGTCTGCTTCTGTAGAGTATTCACTAACATTTCTTTCTGTTAGGGCTATAATTTCAAAGTAATAACCAACGTTTGTATCTGGATTAACCATCACAGCAATTCCGCCAGAGCCTCCAGATATATTTAAACTTTGATTGGGTTGTGAACCAGATAAAACGTAATAAGGCGTTGCATTGATTGCAGTTTGACCTCTTGTCTCGCTAGACTCTACCTTTCCAATAATTCTCATCCTAGTTCCAAAATGCTTAAACTTATTGTCAAGCGCTTTATACTGATATGAAACAAAGTCTATCGGAGTTTCTGTCGTACTAAAAGACGGACCACTCATTACAAGGGCAGAAGCCTGAACTGATCCAGTCTGTGTTGACTTTATGGTATTATTCTGAACTTCATTTGTATATGAGGTTGACAAAAAGTTTTTTATTACACCAGTTCTTACATTTTCTCTTGCTCTTGTGTTGCTTATTCCTGCTGCATTAGTTGTTAATGATAGTTCAGCAATATCTGTATTGTCTAGGATATCTCCATCAATTAATCCAAAAATATGCTTAGACTCCATCTCCATACCTCGAATATAAGAGTTATTAGACCAATAACTGTTTAGTCCAGCCTTGTGTTCTAATACTGGAGTAGAGAATTGTCCACGACCATGTCGTGCTACCTCGCCATTTTTCATAATGGTGATTCCATCAATCTCCTCATATTTTGGCTCTGTATAAATTCTAACTAGTCCAGTTGGATATATCTTTCCATTAAAAGGAAGTTTAGACATATAATATTGGTACTCTTGATTACTACTTATCCATACATTTCCAATTGCCCCAGATATTTCGGTTGTAAATGTTGATGTTCCATTTGATTCTTCTCTAATAATTGTTTTTTCCGCTCCTGGAATATTGTATTGAATAGCATCAAACCTAATAATTTCTCCGTTGGCATAAAAATATCCAGCATGTCTTCCAAGCCAATAAACAGCCTCTCCCAAATCTATGACGTTGTTTATTAGTTGATTATTTACAACTGACGGAACATTTGCTGATATATCAGAATTTAATGGTATAGCCGATAAACTATATTTAGACTGAGTTGACGTTTCTTCATTTATAGACCTAAGAGATTGATCTCCAGTTATCTCCCAAAGCAGTGCTGGTTTATATATCCAGTTTTTAGCAGCAGCCTCATTATCTATCATTGTGGCTTGCTTTAAACTGCCGTATGATCTTTGAATATATCTATTTGTATAATTGATTTTGCCGTCGTTAAAAATATTTTTGTCTGTAGAGGCAATGTCTATAATGTTTGTAAGTTTAACATTTGCATTTTGATTTTCAATAACACCAGAATCCACAAAGTCATTTGTTCCGTATAGCGTAAAGTCTACATCTCTTTCGCCATTTGATGGCATCATGTAGTTTTTACTCATCATTACAAAATTATTATACTCATCAAAAAACATTGCAGTTTGTGTTGATACCGCTAAATCGTTTAATATGTCTGCCACAGTTTTATCTGGTGCTATATAGAAAAATGGAATTATTAATTCTTTTTCTTGATCAATTCTTTTGAAAGTATAATTTGAAAAACCTACAGAGTCTAGCAAAAGTGATATAGCATAACTCAATGATACATTTGTAACCAGCATCTCTGGAGCCTTTATTGATTCAAAATAAAAATATAGATCTCTTAATTCAAGAGTAACCCTTCTTTCTCCTGGCGTATATTGTGGAAAACCTTCAGAGTATAAAGTTTTTAATGGAATCAAATAATCATATCCGTCTACATTTACTACAACATCATAAAACTTAAATTGTATATTATTTGATAAGTAATTATTTACAAGGCTTCCAGTATTATTATCGTTAAACGCATCGTCATAATCAAAAATATCAAGACTTCCGATAGATGCCAAAAGTTGTCCAACTGGCAAACCACTAGTTCCAAGATCTGATGCTATTTTTTGTACATTAAAAGATACAGCCTTTTCTGATATATCAACAACTAGCCTTGGAGATATTTCTATTAGATCAAAAGTAGAGTTTACTTTGTTCATAGTTTCAACAACTACCCTGACTCCCCTGATTTTTTCAAACTCTCTGAATATATTACTTCCATCAGTTGGTGATGTAAAACTAATGGGGTCTGTTAAATCTGTTACAAAGTTAGTTAATCTTGTAACTGTTTCTTCTTCAAGATACCAGCCATATTCTGGAACAAAGGTTTGCCAAGTCCCATCTACCCAAATATGATAAACCCCAAGATCGTTATCGTTTTCTTTTATTAAATAAGCATATCCATTAATTGCTTTTTCTGGTAAAAATGATTCATTATTATATTCTTCTGCTCTAATAAAAATATCTTTATATTTGTCTGGAACCTTTAGCCCATAAGCCAATTCTACATATCCATCATTTTTAATAATTTGTGTTCCGTTACTTCTGCGTGAAGAAGAATTAAAACTAATAACATCAACCCAGTTATTGCCTTTTAAATGTTGAATCTTCCATTTTGATGGTACGGTTCTATTTTCATCTCCATACAAAGGATCAGAAAATGATCCAGAAGCATTTGAGAATGGGCCAAGATCAATAGACCCAACATTTGTTTGCATTTTAATTACAACTCTGTTAGCAGGGACTTCGTTTTCATACACAACAAATGGGCAGGCATCTTTAATGTAATGTTGGCCATTAAGAGGTATATTTGCTATGCCCCTTTCTTCTCCAGACTCTTTTCTATATGAGGTCCAATATTTGAAGTTATCGTTCTTATCTGCCATATAGTATCGTGGTCTGTTTGACATATTTAGATTTGAGTGATGTAATTTTCTACCTGGCATAGCAACTGCCTTATTAATTCCCGACCTTGGTCTAAAACGCTTAAAACAATCCTCTAAAGAATAAAGCATTTTGTTTTTTTGGTTTTGTGACAATAAAAACCATGGTTGCTCATTATCTACTGGATTTATTCCACCGTCTATTTTTACATCTGAGTCTGTTGCTCCAGTATAAAAATTTCCCACATCATTTACATCGAATGTATTTGGAATAATCTTATATTTAAAATCTGGGTCTTCAGTATTGTTTGAAGCAGTAGGCCTATATCTATAGTTACCTATTTTAAATATATTGTCTGCAGTATTCATATTCCACTCAGCAATAATTGCTGCTTGTGTTTTTACTGTACTAGATGATTCTAGATGAGATTTTAAATCTTCGTTCTGAAACATTATACCTCTTCCAGTGTTACTGATATGTTCCAGAAGTCGAAATTACTACCGCCTCGCTTTACAACGGAGTAATTAAAATCAGCGAAATACATTTGAACCAATTGATTATACTGAGATAAATGTGCATATGCATTTGAGTCTTTTCCAAAATTAGAATACTTATCATATGCCATATATACCCAGAATGGACCTTGATGATTTTCATACCAATCTAACAACTCTACTCCGCCTGCTCCTCCGTCTGTAGTATATTCAAGGCTATTGTCTCCAGCATGAGGTGATATTCCAGTTGTTGCGTTAAATTCTGGAACAGTATAATATGATCTAGATGGTAGCATTTCCCATGATGTACTAATAGTAAGTTTGTCAGCAATATGGTATGAACGCATACGACCATTAATCATTCGTTCTCTTTTTTCAATTCTTGTTGGAGAAATATCAATAGGAGATCTATTGTTGTCAGATAATATTAAAAATTGATTATATAAAGATTCATCGGTTTCTGAACCAACATCTTGGCCTACCTCTAGACCATTTGGAACATATAACCCATCAACAAGTGTTCCAGAATTATCAGACCAAAGCATGGCCTGTGGCCTTTGATATTTCTTTCTACCAAGCATATAATCTGCTGTTGACATTAGATTTTATCCCTCCTCAATCTCTTAGACTCAATCTGTCGTAGTTGACCCATGACAGTATTTGCAATTTCATTTGGATTAGCGTCAGACTTTACGTTAACCGTTAGATTATAATTATACATGCTGTCGCCATTGTATTCTCCAGAATTAATAGCCTTCATTTTATCTAGGCCATAAGATTGAACAGCATATTTATTCATTACAAATTCTCCAGGGGTAAGCATTGCTGGTATCTTGTCGGATCCCCTTGCAAATCCTCCTGCTGCTAAATATTTAGGCTTAATAAATCCACCCTTAGATTCAAATAGCATTCCATACCTTCCACCGCCACCGCCGAATGTAGGCTTAGAAGCATTTGAGGCTACGGTTGCTGCAGCCATGGCAGCACGTTTTGTTTGTTCATCAACAACATTTGGTCCTGTTTTTGGATTTTTTAAGGCATCAGTTAATTCATCTATATTCTCTTTTAGCAAGAAGTTAATTCCAGTACCAACTTTTGTTGTTTCTCTTAAATCTGTAAGAGTTTTTATTTGATCTTTAACTTGATCGGCAGTAAATTCAGTACCCCCAACACTAGTCATAACAACCTGTGAGCCGCCTCCGCCTCCACCGCCTCCGCCTCCGCCTCCGCCTGCGCCTGCGCCTGCAGCAAAAGCAGCCTGAGCAGCAATAGCAGCATTAATTGCAGCAGTTACAGCATCCCATGCTGATGCAATATTCAATGTTCCTGTAGCA
>Ga0247724_1000087_pt1 | contig 25714 bp, 25 predicted proteins | sample OKSTACKMC2E_FD_182776 | JGI IMG/M metagenome (GOLD analysis project Ga0247724, IMG submission 182776) | Subsurface sediment microbial communities from gas well in Oklahoma, United States - OK STACK MC-2-E | ecosystem: Environmental > Terrestrial > Deep subsurface > Rock core/Sediment | place... | reverse complement strand
TGAATATCCTGATCATTGCCAGGCTCTTGGCCGCCAAACTGGTTGCAGGGAAATGCCAGGATCTCAAGACCTTGTTGATGATATTGCTGATACAGATGTTCCAGATCCTGATACTGCGGAGTAAAACCACAGCGACTGGCCGTGTTAACAATCAACAGGACTTTATCGCGATAAGCGGACAAATCCAGAGACGTGCCTTGTGGTGTGCGAACCTTAAAGTGATGGACGTTGGCCATACATTCCTCTTGTTTGCCTTAGCGTGGAAGACGCTTCGCAATGCGAAAACGCCGGTCTGATGCGCTTTTGAATGATTTTGCTATTTGTAGCATAAATTTGTACAGTGGCAGATAGCCTGTCACAGAATTAAGTCAATTGTATGTCAGAAAGAACTTCTTTAGCTTCAGAGCCTTGTGTTATCGCTTTTGTCGGATTAGGCGTCATGGGCTATCCGATGGCTGGTCATCTGAAAACCGCAGGTCACGATGTCGCTGTGTATAACCGTACCGCGTCTAAAGCCAGCCAATGGGTGGCACAGTATCAGGGGCGCAGCGGTCAGACGCCGGCCGACGCGGCAACGGGTGCTCAGTTTGTCATGCTTTGTGTTGGCAACGACGACGATGTCCGCGCCGTCGTGTACGGTGAAGATGGCGTTTTGGCGCAGATGCAACCCGGCAGTGTGCTGATTGACCATACCACGGCGTCGGCTGATTTGGCGCGTGAGCTGGCCACCGCTTGTGCCGCGCGAGGCATTGGGTTTCTCGATGCGCCGGTGTCCGGTGGTCAGGCCGGTGCACAAAACGGCGCCCTGACCATTATGCTCGGTGGCGAAGCGGCTGATTTTCAGCTAGTCGAGCCTGTGCTGCGTCATTATGCCAAAAGTGCCCGTTTGTTAGGGCCGGCCGGCAGCGGCCAGCTAGCGAAAATGGTGAATCAGATTTGTATCGCCGGTGTGGTGCAGGGCCTCGCCGAAGCCTTACATTTTGCGAACTGTGCTGATTTGGATGCCAAAGCTGTGCTTGAGGTGATTTCTAAAGGCGCCGCCCAATCCTGGCAGATGGAAAACCGTGGTGCCACTATGGTAGACGGTCAGTTTGATTTCGGTTTTGCTGTGGACTGGATGCGCAAAGATCTTAGCATCACCCTTAACGAAGCACGCCGCAATGGTGCGCAGCTTCCGGTTACGGCATTAGTTGACCAATTTTATGCCGAAGTGCAGGCACTGGGTGGCAACCGGCAGGATACATCGAGCCTGATCCGCCGGCTGAAAACCCCAACCCGTTAGGCCAGCGGGTTAGTCATCGCGCTGCTGCATACTCAGCAGCGCCAACCCCGACAACAAGAGCAGTGGCACCAGCACCAGCTGACTAAACACATCCAACTCACTGCGCCAGTTCAGCCACAAAATCAATCCGCTTTGTGATCCCAAGGTCAGCCAGCTGATTTGTTTCAGACCTAATTTCATGTTGCACCTCCTGTTGACTTAAATTGAGTTTAACCTGGCTGAAAATTGCGCTATAGTGGCAATATTGACATATTTAGTGTTTAAAGTGACATATGAGGCAAATTGTGATCGTCATATATCCGGGCGTGGCTTTAGGGCAGTTGACGGGCATGGCCGAGATGTTCCGCTTTGCCAATGAACTGGCGCGTTATCTGGAACCCGGAGCTGTGACTGAGCGTTATCAGGTAGGTTTTTACCGGCTGGGGGGCGGCACAACATATCAGGACGATGCGTTGCAGATTGCTTGCATGAGTGCTTTACCCTCGCAAATTGATGCTCTATTAATTCCGGGCAGTTATGCCCATCAGAGCGATGAACTGAGTCAGGTAACTACTTTGTTTCAAGGCCACAGCGCATGGTTTGCAAAGCTTGCGGCCAGCGGGACCTTAATTGGTGCGGGATGCAATGGCAGTTTTGCACTGGCCTCTACCGGGTTGCTTGACGATGGGCAAGCCACGACGTGTTGGTTTCTCAGCGAATATTTCCAGCATCTATTCCCCAAAGTGCAATTGCAGGTGGAAGCCACTGTTTGTCGCAGTGGCACTTGTTTTACTGCTGGCGCAACCAGTGCGTATCTACAGCTTTGTCTGCAGCTCATTACAGAATTTGACGGCAGCCGGTTTAGTCGGCAGCTGGCCAAAATTATGCTTGTAGAACCGGCGTTTCATAGTCAGGCGCCTTTTATGTCGGTGCAGCAAATGGTCAGCCATCAGGATGACCGTATCGCTGAAGTACAGCTGTATCTGCGTAAACATCTGGCTGAGCCGTTGGACTTACAGCAATTAGCGCAGCGCTTTGCGATGAGCGGACGCACCTTGATCCGACGCTTTAAATCAGCGACCGGCGACACACCGATGGCGTGGCTACAGAAATTACGCATAGATAAAGCCAAAAATTTGCTGGAAACCACGTTAATGCCGTTGGATCAGCTGACACGAGAGGTGGGCTATGAAGATGTGTCTTCGTTTCGGAAGTTGTTTCAGCAATACACCCAAATGACGCCAAAAGCTTATCGCGATCATTTCTATCAGTAAGATGGGTTTGTGTCTTGTACGTTTAATGAGCATGAAACGTAAATATAACTAAATATTGTCGCGTGAATTTTCCGGCGTGATACAATTTTGTTAATTTACCTGCCTCTATTTTGCTGATATGAACGCTTTAGAAATTGGTTGGCAACTGTATCTGTTGCTGTTTTGTCTGGTGGTGTTATTGCCGGTGTTTGCCGTCTGGCTGTTTTGTTGGTGGCGGCGTTTTCCACTGCGGCCGGCGTTATGGTCTTTGGTTGGCGCAACGATGCTATATATGGTTTTAAGCTGGGGTATTGGCAGCAACAGCGTGACGCTGGAAGAAAACCGGCTGGCGCTGCAGGCCGGCTTTTATCACGCACAAATTGATAACATTGGCCTGGCCAGCAGTGCTATTCATGTGTTACCGCAAGATAAGCTCGGTGAATATGCGCCGGCAACAGCTGTAAATGGCATCCGCTTACCGGGTTATCAGGTGGGGTGGTATCTGTTACAAAACCGCAAGCTGGCTTTTGTGATGCTCATTGGCCCGCAACAAGAAGTCAGTCTGGTTCGCTCCGGTGAGATGACTGCAGTGGTCGGTGGCAATCTGTTTAGCCAAAGTGGCCGGATAGTTGCGGCGCACTGACAGAATATTAGAAATAAAAAAGGTCGCGCTTGCGACCTTTTTTATTTTATGATCAAAAGGTTACCCGGCAAAAATCATCTCCGGAATATCACCGTTAATCACCAGTTTACCGGCGGTTTTTTGCTGAATTTCTTCGACAGAAACACCTGGAGCCCGCTCAAGCAAGTGGAAAGCACCATCTTTTACTTCCAACACTGCTAAATCAGTGACGATTTTTTTCACGCAGCCAACACCGGTCAGCGGCAGGGTACAGTTATCGAGAAGTTTAGAGCTGCCGTATTTGTCAGCATGCGTCATCGTCACCACGATATTCTGCGCACCGGCGACTAAATCCATCGCACCGCCCATGCCTTTGACCAGTTTGCCCGGGATCATCCAGCTGGCGATATTGCCGTTCTGGTCAACTTCAAAGGCGCCTAATACCGTCAAATCAACATGACCGCCGCGGATCATGGCAAAACTTTCGGCGGAAGAGAAAATCGCTGCACCTTTAATAGCAGTGACGGTTTCTTTACCGGCGTTGATCATATCTGCGTCGACTTCTGCATCAGTCGGATAAGGGCCCATGCCAAGCAAGCCGTTTTCTGATTGCAGCATCACTTCAATGCCGGCCGGCACATAGTTGGCCACTAAGGTGGGGATGCCAATGCCGAGGTTAACGTAATAACCGTCTTTTAATTCTTGTGCGACGCGCATCGCCACTTGTTCACGTGATAAAGCCATGCCGTTCTCCTTAATCTTTGCGAACCATGCGACGTTCAATGCGTTTTTCAAAGTTGCCTTTGATCACGCGCTGCACATAAATACCCGGGGTGTGAATTTCTGTTGGTGACAACTCGCCCGGCTCGACGATTTCTTCCACTTCAGCCACGGTAATTTTACCGGCAGTGGCGACCATCGGGTTGAAGTTCATCGCAGTGTGGCGGAACACCAGATTGCCGTAACGGTCGGCTTTCCAGGCGCGCACAATGGCAAAATCGCCGGTGATAGAAGGTTCCAGCACATAATTGCGGCCATTGATTTCACGGGTCTCTTTGCCTTCAGCGACTGGTGTACCGTAACCGGTGGCGGTGAAAAAGGCCGGAATACCAGCACCGCCGGCGCGGATTTTCTCAGCCAGCGTACCTTGAGGGGTTAATTCCACTTCCAGCTCGCCGGACAATAACTGCTGTTCAAACAAAGCGTTTTCGCCAACATAAGAAGCGATCATTTTTTTAATCTGCCGGTCTTCCAGCAAAATGCCAAGACCAAAGCCGTCGACACCACAGTTATTCGACACCACGGTTAAATCACGGGTGCCCATTTTTTTGATTTGGCCAATCAGGCCTTCCGGAATACCGCATAAACCGAAGCCACCTGCGATCACGGTCATGCCATCGGCAAGACCTGCTAAGGCTTCGTCGTAGCTGTGCACGACTTTGTTAAACCCTGCCATTGCTGTTCCTCTGTTGTTATCTGGCAGCTGCTTTTTAGCTGCGATGAGATTGCATGCTCAGCCGGTCGCTTTAATGCGACCGGCTGTTAATTCTGTCCGGCATTCTGCTGGCACTGGGCTTTTAGCGCCAATCCTACTTTAGAACTAGGCGCTTTCCCGAGTGCCGCCGTGATTGCCCAGCCGGCGCGGGCGAGGCTTTGTAACGCAACGCCGTGTTCGATGCCAAGACCATCGAGCAAATACACCACATCTTCCGTGGCAACATTGCCTGACGCGCCGGCGGCGTAAGGGCAACCACCGAGACCGGCGACCGCACTGTCAATGACTGCAATACCGCGGCTTAGCGCGGCGTAAATATTTGTTAACGCCTGGCCATAAGTGTCATGGAAATGTATCGCAATTTTATCCACCGGCACCACAGCAAGCACTGCATCGAGCATCGCCAGCACTGTAGCGGGGGTACCGACGCCGATAGTGTCGCCCAAAGATATTTCATAACAACCAATGTCGAGCAGCGCTTTGGCAACGCGGGCCACTTCTGCGGGTGCGACGGCGCCCTGATAAGGGCAACCGACCACACAGGACACATAACCGCGCACCCTTACACCGTCAGCCTTTGCTGCTGCCAGCACCGGCGCAAACCGCGCCAGGCTTTCGTCAATAGAGCAGTTGATGTTCTTTTGTGAAAAAGCCTCGGAAGCCGCACCAAAAATTGCGACTTCGTCGGCACCGGCGGCGCGTGCGGCCTGATAACCCTGCAAATTGGGTGTCAGCGCCGCGTAGGTGACGCCGGCTTTGCGCTGAATGCCGCTGAATACCAAAGCCGAATCCGCCATTTGTGGCACCCATTTCGGGCTGACAAAAGCACCGGTTTCGATAGTGCTAAGGCCGGCCTCGGCTAAGGCTTCAACCAGTGCGATTTTGGCTTCGACCGGCACAGCCTGTTCATTCTGCAAACCATCACGCGGACCGACTTCGACTATCCGCACTTTTTTAGGCCACTGAGCTGTCATGCCGAAGCTCCTGTCTCTGCGCTGAAATCGACCAGCTCGGCACCGTCTTTGACCAAATCACCGGCCTGATAAAACACGCTGTTCACCACGCCGTTGGACGGCGCTTTGATGGCATATTCCATCTTCATTGCTTCCATCACCAGCAAGGTGTCGCCGGCCTGCACCTGCTGACCGGCACTTGCCATCACCGCGACGACCGTGCCGTTCATCGGTGCTTTTAAGCTGCCGGCGCTTTCATCTGCAGTTGCCACTTCGACCTGGGTCTTATAGGTAAAATCAAAGCGCTGATGGGCGATAAAGACAGATACGGTTTGAGTCAGTGGGGTCGGCTGATAATGGCTGACCCGCACACGGAACTGATGGCTGTTGCCTGCGTTTGCCAGCGTCGCCGTCAAGGTATCACCACTCAGTTCAGCGCGGGCGTTGATGCAATAGTCACCAACACACAGACGCTGGCCGGTGGCTGTGCTTTGAATAACAACCTGTGAAGTGTTGTCGCCGCTTTGTAAGTTAAACCGCACCTGTGGCGCTTCATTTAACCGCCAGCCGTAACCACAGCTCCAGGGCGAGCGGTCGGTTGGCGCCGGTTGTTGCTTCAGCAGCAGATATAACGCCGCTAACAACAATGCTTGTTGTGATTCAGACTGCGCCGGGGCAAATAACTCGGCCTGATGATGTTCGATAAAGTGGGTATCGAGCTCTGCCGCGGCAAAAGCCGGATGCGACACCAGCGCGCTTAAAAAACCTAAGTTGGTTTTGACACCGGCGATGCGGTATTCGTCCAGCGCATGGCGCATGCGGGCGATAGCGCGGTCACGGTTTTCATCCCACACAATCAGTTTGGCGATCATCGGGTCATAAAACGGCGATACTTCGTCATATTCCACCACGCCGGTATCAATCCGCACATGGCGGTGACAATCCGGCTGGCGCAGGTAAGTCAGTTTGCCGGTGGCCGGTAAGAAGTTATTGTCCGGGTCTTCGGCATACACCCGCACTTCAATGGCATGGCCATCGAGCGGAATTTCTTTCTGCTTAAGCGGCAACGGCTGATTACTGGCAACCAATAACTGCCATTTCACCAAATCCTGGCCGGTGATCATCTCAGTCACCGGATGCTCGACCTGTAGACGGGTGTTCATTTCCATAAAATAGAATGAGCCGTCTTCATCAAACAGGAACTCGACAGTACCGGCGCCGGCGTAACCAATGGCTTTGGCGGCGGTGACCGCGGCTTCACCCATGGCTCTACGCTGCTCAGCGCTGAAATTTGGCGCTGGCGCTTCTTCAATCACTTTCTGGTGGCGGCGCTGAATAGAACAATCGCGCTCGTGCAGGTAAACGGCGTTACCGAAGTTGTCAGCAAAGACCTGAATTTCGACGTGGCGCGGTTTGGTGAGGTAACGTTCCATCAGAATTTTGTCGTTGCCAAAGCCGTTTATCGCTTCGCGTTTGGCGCTGTGTAGCTGCTCCATAAACTCAGAAGCCTGCCACACCACTTTCATGCCTTTGCCACCGCCGCCATAAGCGGCTTTAAGCAGTAATGGATAGCCAATGCGGTTGGCTTCTGCGGCGAGGAACGTCTCGTCCTGATTGTCACCATGATAGCCCGGCACTAAAGGCACGCCGGCTTTGCTCATAATTTCTTTGGCCGCGCTTTTGGAACCCATGGCGGCAATGGCCGGCACCGGTGGGCCAATAAACACCACGCCGGCTTCAGCACACGCTTTGGCAAAATCTTCGTTTTCACTTAAAAAACCGTAGCCGGGGTGAATGGCTTCGGCGCCACTTTGTTTGGCGATGGCAAGAATTTTGTCCGCGCGCAGGTAGCTGTCTTTCGATGGCGCCGGGCCTAATAAAAAGGCTTCGTCAGCCATTTGTACATGGCGGGCGTTTGCGTCGGCTTCGGAATATACGGCAACACAACGAATGCCCAGCTGATGGGCGGTTTTAATCACGCGGCAGGCAATTTCGCCGCGGTTGGCGATTAGTATTTTGCTAAACATTTGGGTTATTCCTCGGTTTGGCCTGCGCTTGTGGGTTGTTGCCATGCCGGCGTGCGTTTATCTAAAAATGCCGTTAAACCTTCCTGACCTTCAGCGGACACCCGAATAGCTGCGATACGGCGGGAGGTTTCAGCGATAGTGTCTGGTGTGAGTGGCGCATCAGCGACATAAGCCACTAAAGCTTTTGCGGCGACCACAGCCTGCGGGCTGTTAGCGATAATTGCATCAATCAGCGGTTGGGCTTTGGCGCGCAGGTCTGCTTGTTCTTCGCTTCCTGCGAGGTCACTGCCGGCAATTTCGCTAATCAGGCCCAGTTGTAAAGCCGTTTTCGCATCAAAACGCTCAGCTGTAGTGAAATAGCGCCGGTTGGCGCGCTCACCAATAGCGCGAACAACATAAGGGCTAATTACGGCCGGGATCAGGCCGATTTTCACTTCACTTAAACAAAAGCTGGCTTTGGGCGTGGCAATCGCCATATCACAGCAGGCGACTAAACCGACAGCGCCGCCAAAGGCTGCGCCTTGGACCAGCGCAATAACAGGCAGCGGAAAGCTGTTGAGTTTTTGCATCAGCAGCGCTAAGGCGCCGGCATCAGTCAGATTCTGCTGGTAGTCCTTTTGCGCCATCGCGCGCATCCAGTTCAAGTCAGCGCCGGCCGAGAAATTTTTGCCAGTCGATTCCAGCAGTAACACCCGTAAACCGGGCATAGCGGCGAGGGCATCCAGCGCCTGAATGAGTTCAGCGATCATCAGATCGCCAAAGGCATTATGCAGCTCAGGCCGGTTTAACCGCAGCACCCCGACGTAAGCGGATTCAGCGCCGTATTGTAAGAACTCAGTGGTGATTAAAGACATCAGCAGCTCCTTACATGCGGAACACGCCAAAGCGTGTCTCTTCAATCGGCGCATTGAGCGCAGCCGCTAAGGCGAGGCCCACCACCATCCGGCTTTGTGCCGGGTCGATAATGCCGTCATCCCACAACCGCGCCGATGCGTAGTAGGGGTGACCTTGTTGCTCGTACTGAGCGATGATCGGCTGTTTCAGGGCGGCTTCGGCTTCTGGCGTTAAAGTTTCGCCTTTCCGAGCCAGACCATCTTTAGTGACCTGCGCCATGACGCCGGCAGCCTGTTCGCCGCCCATCACAGAAATGCGCGCGTTCGGCCACATCCACATCATGGTCGGGTCGTAAGCACGACCACACATGCCGTAGTTACCAGCGCCATAAGAGCCGCCGATTAAAAGCGTAAACTTCGGCACTTTGGCGCAGGACACAGCGGTGACCATCTTGGCACCGTGTTTGGCAATGCCTTCGGCTTCATATTTCTGGCCAACCATAAAACCGGTGATGTTTTGTAAAAACAGCAGCGGAATTTTGCGCTGACAGCAAAGTTCGATGAAGTGCGCGCCTTTTTGCGCCGATTCGGAGAATAAAATCCCGTTGTTTGCGACTATGCCAATCGGATTGCCGAAAATCCGCGCAAAACCACAGACCAGTGTGGGGCCGTACAGCTGTTTAAATTCATCAAAATCAGAGCCATCGACAATGCGTGCTATCACTTCGCGCACGTCAAATGGCTTTTTCAGATCTGTACCAACAATGCCGTACAGCTCTTGCGCGTCATATAAAGGCTCTTCGCTGGCTTTTACATCACGCAATACCGGCGTTTCACGATTTAAGCGGGATACGGCGTTCCGTGCCAGCTGCAGCGCGTGCTCATCGTTTTGCGCATAGTGATCAGCCACGCCGGAAATACGGCAATGCACGTCGGCGCCGCCTAGATCTTCAGCGCTGACTTCTTCACCGGTAGCGGCTTTGACCAGCGGCGGACCAGCGAGGAAGATGGTGCCTTGTTCTTTGACGATAATTGATTCATCCGCCATCGCCGGCACATAAGCGCCACCGGCAGTACAAAGGCCCATCACCACCGCAATTTGCGGAATGCCTTTGGCCGACATATTCGCCTGATTAAAGAAAATGCGACCAAAATGCAGTTTGTCCGGGAATACATCATCCTGGCGTGGCAGGTTGGCACCGCCAGAATCGACCAGATAAATACAGGGCAGGTGACAACGCTCGGCAATTTCCTGCGCGCGTAAATGCTTTTTCACCGTCAGCGGATAATAAGTACCGCCTTTGACCGTGGCGTCGTTGGCCACCACCATACATTCAATGCCGTTCACGCGGCCGATACCGGCGACGACGCCGGCTGCCGGTACATAGTCGTCATAACATTCCCAGCCGGCAAACTGACCGACTTCGAGAAATGGCGAGCCGGGGTCGAGTAATTTCTGAATGCGGTCGCGGGCGAATAATTTGCCACGGGCGACATGGCGGGCGATCAGGCTTTCGCCACCGCCGAGTTTGATTTGTTGCACCTTTTGATTCAGGTCGTCGACCAGCACCTGCATGGCCGCAGCATTTTGCTGAAATTCAGCGCTTCTTGTGTTGATTTTACTGGTAATTTTGCTCACTGCATTCACCTGTCCAGTCAGATCCCGCGCCACGGGATAAAAAAACGGCAGCTCCAGGCTGCCGCTCCAGTCGTTATTTGGTTTCGTTGAACAGCTCGCGGCCAATCAGCATGCGGCGAATTTCTGAGGTGCCGGCGCCGATTTCATAGAGTTTGGCGTCGCGTAATAAACGGCCGGTTGGATATTCGTTGATATAACCGTTACCGCCCAGCAGCTGGATCGCATCCAGCGCCATTTTGGTGGCTAATTCTGCACTGTACAGAATGACGGCAGCGGCATCTTTGCGCGTGGTTTCACGGCGGTCACAGGCTTTAGCGACTGTGTAGACATAAGCTTTGGCGGCATTCATCTGGGTGTACATGTCGGCCAGTTTGCCTTGTACCAGCTGGAATTCGCCAATCGACTGGCCGAATTGTTTGCGGTCGTGCAGATAAGGCACGACGATGTCCATACAGGCTTGCATAATTCCCAGCGGGCCGCCGGATAAAACCAGACGCTCGTAATCAAGGCCTGACATCAACACTTTCACACCGCTGCCAATCTCGCCCAGCACGTTTTCTGCCGGTACTTCACAGTCTTCAAATACCAGCTCACAAGTGTTAGAGCCGCGCATGCCGAGTTTGTCCAGTTTTTGCGCCTGGCTGAAACCTTTAAAACCACGCTCTACAATAAAAGCGGTGATGCCTTTGCTGCCGGCATTGACGTCAGTTTTGGCATAAATCACATAAGTGTGGGCATCCGGGCCGTTGGTGATCCACATCTTGTTGCCATTCAGCACATAGACGTCGCCTTTTTTCTCGGCGCGTAATTTCATTGAGACCACGTCAGAGCCGGCATTTGGCTCAGACATCGCTAAAGCGCCGATATGCTCGCCGGAGCAAAGTTTTGGCAGATATTTTAATTTTTGCGCTTCGGTGCCGTTGCGGAAAATCTGGTTCACACACAGATTCGAGTGGGCGCCGTAAGATAAAGCCACAGAGGCGGAAGCGCGGCTGATCTCTTCCATCGCTACCACGTGTTCTAAATACCCCAAGCCAGAGCCGCCATATTTTTCATCGACGGTGATACCGAGTAAACCTAAATCACCAAACTTACGCCACAGGTCATTCGGGAAAGCATTGTCATGGTCGATTTGCGCTGCACGTGGTGCGATTTCTTCGCGGGCAAAGGCGTTGACTTGTTCGCGGATCATGTCCACGGTTTCGCCTAAGTCAAAGTTCAGTGTTTTGTAGTGGCTAATCATTGGTTTATCCCCGTTTGCCTGTGAAGGGCGGATGGTTGATTTGAAAATGGTTATTTATTGGCAGTGTTATGTTCACTGCTTTTTGATTCGGCGTGTTTCAGCTCGCTGGTGCGGGCTTCGGTCAGCGTGTCACGACAACGTTTTTCGACGGTGATGAGTTCCATCAACACCACTTTGATGTCATCGAGCTGCTGATGCAGTTCGGTTTTTTTCAGCTCTATCAGCTGCAACATCGTCGTGAGCTGGGTGACGCTGGATTTGTCCGCGTCATAAAGTTCAAACAACTGGCCGGTTTCGGCGAGACTAAAACCGAGGCGTTTGCCGCGCAGAATAAGCTTTAAGCGTACCCGGTCGCGTTTGCTGTAAATGCGGGTTTGGCCCTGGCGTTGTGGCGTCAGCAAGCCCTGATCTTCATAGAAGCGGATGCTACGCGTCGTGATATCGAACTCTTTCGCCAGTTCGCTGATGCTATAAGTTGTCTGTTCTTTTTCAGTCATAAAGGCCACCATCGGATCTGCGGCTCACTATAAGTGAAGTTTACGTAAAGGTAAAGCTGGCGAGTGCGTGAGTACAGCGGGTTAATTCGCCGATAAATTCTGTAAGATCAATAAAAACAACAAGATAATTTCGAAACTAATGCGGTTTTGTCCGTTTATCGTTGACGGCCTTGTACCTCTTATTCTGATAATTCGTAAAGACTGGCTGCCAAAAGGCGGCTCTGTGGCAGCTAATACAGACAAATCGCATCAACTGATAAGACCAAAGTGCAGCATGGTTGACGTTGGCGTAAACGTAAATTTGGTGTAGGCTCAGCGACAATTCGGTTGAAGCAGCCTTCAGTGAGGAAAAGCATGTCAGAGCAAATCGTGATTGTTGGTGCCAAGCGCACGGCGATGGGTGGTTTTATGGGTGGCCTGAGCGATGTGACAGCGCCGGATTTAGGTGCTGTGGCCATCAAAGCCGCATTAGAACAAGCCGGCATCAGCGGTGATAAAGTCAGCGAAGTGCTGATGGGCTGTGTGTTACCGGCGGGCCTTGGCCAGGCGCCGGCGCGTCAGGCGGTGTTAAAAGCCGGTCTGCCATTATCTGCAGGCGCTACTACCTTAAATAAAGTCTGTGGTTCAGGCTTAAAAACCGTGATGCTGGCGCACGATTTATTAAAAGCCGGCAGTGCTGATGTCGTCATCGCCGGTGGCATGGAATCGATGACCAACGCACCTTATCTGCTGCCTAAAGCCCGCGCCGGTATGCGCATGGGCCACGGCGAAGTCAAAGATCACATGATGCTGGATGGCCTAGAAAACGCCTATGACGGCAAAGCCATGGGCTGTTTTGCCCAGGGGACAGCCAACGAGCAAGGTTTCAGCCGGGAAGATATGGACCGCTTTGCCATTCAGTCGACCACGCGCGCTCAACAAGCCATCGCCAATGGCGCTTTTGCCGCTGAAATTGCACCTGTCACTATCCAGAGCCGCAAAGGCGAAGTGGTATTTGCCACTGACGAACAGCCAGGCAATGCGAAAATTGACAAAATCCCAGGCCTGCGCCCGGCGTTTGCCAAAGACGGCACTATCACTGCCGCCAACTCTTCTTCTATTTCTGATGGTGCCGCGGCCTTAGTGCTGATGCGCGCAACAGATGCAAAAGCGCACAACTGTGACGTACTGGCGACAGTGGTTGGCCACGCTACCCATTCAATGGAACCGGCGCTTTTCACTGTCGCCCCTGTTGGTGCCATGCAAAAGCTGCTGAATAAACTCGGCTGGGGCGTGCATGACGTCGACCTGTGGGAAATCAACGAAGCCTTTGCCATGGTAACGATGCTGGCAGTCAAAGAGCTGGGTCTGGATGAAGCGAAAGTCAACGTCAACGGCGGGGCCTGTGCTTTAGGTCATCCAATCGGCGCTTCAGGTGCGCGTATTCTGGTGACTTTGATTCATGCTCTAAATGCCCGTGGCTTAAAACGCGGTATCGCCTCGCTGTGTATCGGTGGCGGGGAAGCGGTCGCTCTCGCGGTCGAGTTGGCATAAGTAATACGCAAAGCAGGCAAATAGCCAAAGCGCCTCTACCAGCAGGCGCTTCCACATAAAAAACAACAGGGGTTGTTCCACAACGTGGAATGACAAAGCACCTAAACGGAGCACAGACTTCGGGTGCAACAAAAGACAGTGACCGGCCAGCCGGTTAAAGACAATCGCAGCGGCCGCTCAGAAGGCAGGCCGCGCAACGGGGAAAATGCTATGACAACTCAGGTTCAGCTGTTTATCGATGGCGAATTTGTTCACTCAAAAAGTGAAAAACTGATCCCGGTCACCAATCCGGCCACCCAAGAAGTGATTGCACAGGTGCCTTGTGCTACTGCTGATGAAATGGCACAGGCCATTGCTTCGGCTAAAACCGCCTTCCAAAGCTGGAAAGAAACCCCGGTTTCCGAGCGCGCGCGCTTAATGATGCGTTTCGCCGTGCTGTTAAAAGAACATCAGGCAGAAATCGCCGACATTATTTGCCGCGAACTGGGTAAAACCATTGAAGATGCCAAAGGTGACGTCTGGCGTGGTATTGAAGTAGTGGAACAAGCGGCCAATATCCCGTCGCTGATGATGGGTGAAACTGTCGAAAACGTTGCGCGCAGTATCGACACTTATAGCTACATTCAGCCACTGGGTGTTTGCGCCGGTATTACGCCATTTAACTTCCCGGCGATGATCCCGCTGTGGATGTTCCCGATGGCGATCGCTTGTGGTAACACTTTTGTGTTAAAGCCATCTGAGCAAGACCCGATGACGGTTAACCGTATCGCAGAACTTTTTGCGCAAGCGGGCGCGCCAAAAGGCGTGTTACAAGTGGTGCACGGTGGTAAAGAGCAGGTCGATGTGTTGCTGCATCACCCGGATATCAAAGCGATTTCTTTTGTTGGCTCGGTGAATGTCGGCCAATATATTTACAAAACCGGTACTGATAACCTCAAACGCGTGCAGGCTTTTGCCGGCGCGAAAAACCATATGGTCATCATGCCGGATGCGAATAAACAACAAGTAGTGAATGCTTTAGTGGGGGCTTCAGTCGGTGCTGCCGGTCAGCGTTGTATGGCGATTTCAGTGGCGGTCTTTGTTGGAGCTGCCGCAGAATGGATCCCGGAAGTGGCTGCAGCTATAGGCAAAGTGCGTCCTGGTGTGTACACAGATCCGAACGCGGCGTATGGCCCGCAAATCAGTCCGCAGGCGAAAGCCAGGATTTTATCTTTGATTGCTAAAGGCAAAGAAGAAGGCGCGACTTGTTTGTTGGATGGCTCTGATTTTATGGTCGACGGTTATCCAAATGGTAACTGGGTAGGCCCAACGGTGTTCAGTGACGTCACGACTGATATGACTATTTATAAAGAAGAGATTTTCGGCCCGGTGTTAACGACTATGACGGTCGACTCACTGGATGCTGCTATAAGCGTGGTCAACGCCAGCCCATACGGCAACGGCACTTCAATCTTTACTGCCAGTGGCCATGCGGCGCGTAAATATCAGCATGAAATCGAAGTAGGTCAGGTCGGCATTAACATTCCAATTCCGGTGCCACTGCCGTTTTTCTCATTCACTGGCTGGAAAGGTTCGTTCTACGGCGACCAGCATGCCTACGGCAAACAAGCTGTGCGCTTCTACACTGAGACTAAAACCATCACGGCGCGTTGGTTTGACGACGAAGTGCAGGTGTCTGGCCCGAATATGTCGATTAATCTGCGTTAATACCAAGCAAAGCCACCGCGTCAACAGCGGTGGCTTCGCTAATTTGTTTTATCAAGTCCGGTCATCATTTCAAACCACAGCGGCTGGTCTTAAAACACTGAGGTCCAAGCATGAATTTTAATTTAACCGAAGATCAAAAAGCCTTTGCCGACACCGCCCGGCAGTTTGCTGAGACAGAACTCGCGCCTTTTGCCGCGCAGTGGGATCGTGACCATCATTTCCCTAAAGATGTTCTGCAAAAAGCCGGTGAGTTGGGTTTTTGTAGTCTGTATACACCGGAAGACGCCGGTGGTTTAGGTCTGTCACGATTGGATTCGTCCATTATTTTCGAACAGCTGGCGATGGGCTGCACTGCGACCACGGCCATGCTGACTATCCACAATATGGCGACCTGGATGATTGCGACCTGGGGCACTGAAGCAATCAAAGCGAAATGGTGTCCGACTTTAGTCACCGGCGAGCAGCTGGCATCGTATTGTTTAACTGAACCAGGTTCAGGCTCTGATGCAGCATCTCTTCGTACCAGCGCGAAAAAAGATGGCGACAGTTATGTCATCAACGGTTCAAAAATGTTTATCTCCGGCGCCGGCAGCACTGATGTGCTGGTGGTGATGGCGCGCACCGGTGAAGCGGGTCCAAAAGGTATTTCTGCTTTTGTGGTGCCAGCTGATGCTGAAGGCGTGATTTATGGCAAAGCCGAAGAGAAAATGGGCTGGAATGCCCAGCCGACCCGGTTAGTCACATTTGATAATGTGCGGGTGCCGGCGGAGAACTTATTAGGCGCAGAAGGCCAGGGTTTTACTTTTGCGATGAAAGGCTTAGACGGTGGCCGCATCAATATAGCTACTTGTTCTATTGGCACCGCGCAGCAGGCGCTCAACACCGCCCGCAATTACATGCTGGAGCGTGAACAATTCGGCAAACCGCTGGCAGCCTTTCAGGCGCTGCAGTTTAAATTAGCCGATATGGCAACTGAACTGGTGGCAGCACGCCAGCTGGTGCGTTTAGCGGCGTTTAAACTGGACCAACAGGACGCGGAAGCCACCGCATATTGCGCCATGGCCAAGCGGTTCGCTACTGACATCGGTTTTCAGGTTTGCGATCAAGCGCTGCAAATCCATGGCGGTTACGGCTACATCAAAGAGTATCCGCTGGAGCGGCATTTCCGCGATGTGCGGGTGCACCAGATTTTAGAAGGTACCAATGAAATCATGAGGCTGATCATCGGCCGGCGCTTACTGGACAGCGCGGCCTCTGATATTCTGTAAGCCTGTTTGCAAAATAACAACAAAGAGTTGGGCTGCCGGACGCAGCCCGCAGCTTGTCTTTCCGTATAAGGGATCCTTATGGCCCAGTTAAATGTTGAATTTCGTGGTCACACTGCCTTACTGACCATGTCCAATCCACCGGCCAATACCTGGACGCAGGAAACTTTGACCGCCTTGCGTGACACTGTGCGCAGCCTGAATCAAAACAACGACGTTTATGCCTTAGTGATCACCGGTGAAGGTCAGAAGTTTTTCTCCGCCGGCGCCGACTTAAAATTATTTGCTGACGGCGATAAAGCAGTCGCCAGCGATATGGCGCGGATTTTTGGTGAAGCCTTTGAAACGCTAAGCCAGTTCCGTGGTGTGTCGATTGCCGCGATTAATGGCTACGCGATGGGTGGTGGCCTTGAAGTGGCGCTGGCCTGTGATATCCGCATTGCTGAAACGCAGGCGCAACTGGCATTGCCAGAAGCCAAAGTCGGTTTATTACCTTGTGCCGGCGGCACGCAAAATCTGGCCTGGCTGGTGGGCGAAGGCTGGGCCAAACGCATGATCCTTTGTGGTGAGCGTCTTAACGCCGATAAAGCGCTGCAGATTGGCCTGGTTGAAGAAGTAGTCGGAACCGGCGAAGCGCTGGCTGCGGCGCTGGCACTTGCGGAAAAAGTCGCAGAGCAAAGCCCATCAGCGGTGACCGCCTGTAAAAAGCTGATCCAACAGGGCCGCAGTGGCTCGATTAACGCAGCGTTGCCGCTTGAGCGTGAACTTTTTGTTGGTCTGTTTGATACCAAAGATCAGGTCGAAGGCGTCAGCGCCTTTTTGCAAAAACGCCCGCCACAATGGGTGAACGGTTAAGGAGCCTGGTATGACCGAAATCACGCAAAACCAGGCTGTTGTACTGTTCAGCGAACTGACGGCCGACAATGGCAAAAAAATTGGCGTAGCGACGCTTAACAGTGAAAAGTCACTGAATGCGCTGAGTCTGCCGATGGTAGAACTGCTGCTGCCACAAATGCAGCAGTGGAAAGACAATCCGGACATCGCTATGGTGCTGTTGCAGGGCGCGGGTGACAAAGCCTTTTGCGCCGGTGGTGACATCCGCGATTTGTATCATACGATGAAAGCCAGTCCCGCTACTTTTCAGCCTTATGTAACTGAATTTTTTACCAAAGAATATACGCTGGATTATCTCATCCATACCTTCGACAAACCGGTGCTGGTGTGGGGCAATGGCATCGTGATGGGTGGCGGTTTAGGCCTGATGGCCGGCGCTTCGCACCGCGTAGTGACAGCGACCAGCCGGATTGCGATGCCGGAAATGGCGATTGGTTTGTATCCGGACGTTGGCGGCAGCTGGTTTTTAAACCGGATGCCAGCTGGTTGTGGTTTGTTTTTAGGGCTAACCGGTGCTTCGATTAACGCCGCCGATGCTAAGTTTATTGATTTAGCTGACTTTTATATTCCGCATGATAAACGCCAACAAGTGACTGAGGCGTTGCTCAGCATCCGCTGGGGCAATACCGTGGTGCTGAATCATCAGAAGTTGTCAGACTTGCTGATGAGTATTGAGACGCAGACGTTAAATCAGCAGCCGGCCAGCCAGATCCGTTTGCATCAGACGCCTATCGCAGCGCTGGGAAATACACCGGATTTACCGGCGGCTATCGACGCCATTCTGGCCATGCCGAACGAAGACAGCTGGCTTGGTAAAGCCAAAACGTCTTTACGGTATGGCAGTCCAATAACCGCGCATATCGTTTATCGCTTGCTGCAGCTGGGGCAGTCGAAAATTCTGGCCGACAGTTTCCGTTTAGAACTTGGCCTCAGTGTGCAATGCGGCAAACTCGGCGAATTTACCGAAGGCGTGCGGGCATTACTGATCGATAAAGACCAGCGGCCACAGTGGTTGTACCCGGATGTAGCTTCAGTACCAACATCGGTCATTGACGAATTGTTCAGCTCACCCTGGTCAGCCGCCGAGCATCCGCTGGCCGCGTTGGGTCGGCTGCATCCACCACAATAAATACAGGCAGATGCGGGCTAAAACGCATCGCTAACAGGGGAGAATTCTATGCAAGTTGTTGCTTTTATCGGTCTTGGCAATATGGGCGGCCCGATGGCGCTGAACCTGCAAAAAGCCGGGTTTCAGGTGCAGGCCTTCGACTTAAATAAAGATGCTTTAGCTGCGGTTGCGGCTGAAGGAGCCAAAGCCGCCGATTCCGCGCGCGCGGCAGTGCAAGGCGCTGATTTTGTTATTTCGATGCTGCCGGCCGGCAAACACGTCATTGGTTTATATCAGGACGTGCGCAGTGAGATTAAAGTCGGTGCTTTGGTGCTGGATTGTTCCACTATCGATGCGCAAAGCGCACGTCAGGTCGGGGCTTTACTGGCTGATGCCGGTATCGCCTTCATAGATGCACCGGTATCCGGCGGTGTGGGTGGTGCTAAAGCCGGAACTTTGACTTTTATCGTTGGCGGCTCTGCCGAGAACTTCCAACGTGCCAACGACGTCCTTTCGGCGATGGGCAAAAATCTGTTCCATGCCGGGGATGTTGGCGCCGGGCAAATTGCCAAAATCTGTAACAACATGCTGTTGTCGGTGTTGATGGTCGGCACCAGTGAAGCGCTGCAGTTGGGTATTGATAACGGTCTGGATCCGAAGGTGTTGTCAGAGATTATGTTGAAAAGCTCAGGCCGCAACTGGACGCTGGAACTCTATAACCCATGCCCGGACGTGTTGCCAAACGTGCCTGCCAGCAACAACTATCAGGGTGGGTTTATGGTCGATCTGATGGCAAAAGATTTGGGCCTTGCCAGCGAATGTGCTCAGCAAAGCCAGTCCACCACGCCGATGGGCGCATTAGCGCGTAATTTGTATGTGCAGCATCAGCGGCAGGGCAACGGCAAACTCGATTTTTCCAGCATTTTCCGTTTTTTCAGTAAAAAATAATTGCCGCGGGCAAATAGGTTAACGCGATGAATTTAAAAGACAAAGTCATAGTGATCACTGGCGGCGCACAGGGCCTTGGCCTCGAAATGGCGCGGATGTGTGCGGACAACGGCGCGGCTCTGGCGCTGATTGATATGAATGCTGAGCAACTCGCTGCTGCTGCGACAGAGCTGCGCGCTTACGGTGTGCGGGTTGAAACTTATGCCGCGAATGTAGCGGATGAAGCCAGTGTTGAGCAGACGTTCGCCGCTATTGCTGCTGATTTTGGCAGTATTGACGGCCTCATCAATAACGCCGGTATTTTACGCGATGGCTTGCTTTTGAAATATAAAGACGGTCAGCTCACCGGCAAAATGCCACTGCAGCAGTTCCAGTCTGTGATTGATGTTAACCTGACCGGCGTGTTCCTCTGTGGCCGCGAAGCAGCTGCTCTGATGGTACAAACCGGCCGCAAAGGCGTCATCATCAATATGTCGAGCGTGGCTCGTGGCGGTAATATGGGCCAGACCAATTACGCCGCATCTAAAGCTGGCGTGGTTGCGATGACGGTGACCTGGGCGCGGGAATTGGGTCGTTATGGCATTCGGGTTGGCGCTATTGCGCCGGGCGTGATTCGCACAGCGATGACCGATGCGATGAAGCCGGAAGCGCGTGACCGGTTGGTGGCGATGAAGCCGGTTGGCCGGTTAGGCGAAGCGGCTGAAATTGCGCACACCGCCAAATATATCTTCGAAAATGACTTTTTCACCGGCCGAGTGGTTGAGGTCGACGGTGGCATTTCGATGTAGTGAGAAAACCCCGAAAAAGAGCCCGCTGTTGCGGGCTTTTTGGTGCGATGTCACTGAACTCAGCAACTTCAGTCGATTAAACCGTAGTGCTGTTTCAGCACTTCAACAATTTCCGCCTTCGGATTGGCGGACAATTCAATACGCCGGCCTATTACTTTCTCGGCGATGCCGAGGTAAGTACGTGAAATATCCATCATCACTTCAGTCGGCAACAGGTTGTCGCGGGCAAGAGCCACGCGCTCCGGCATCCGATCTTTGTTCAGCAGAATATCCGGATCCGGGAAGTGATTCAGCAGCCACTGGCGGAAGCCTTCTTTGGACTGCTCAACAATCTGGCCATCGCGCCAGGACGCGCCATCCCAAATTCGCGAACTGTCCGGCGTGCCGACTTCATCCATATAGATCAGTTTGCTGTTGCCTTGGGTGTCTTTGACATAACCGAATTCAAATTTGGTATCGACAAACATCTGGTCGAGCGCGGCCAAAGCGTCGCTTATCACGGCAAAGCCTTGTTTTAACAGCTTTTCATACAAAGCGATGTCTGACAGCTGTTCAAAGCCAAAGGCCTGATAATGGCGTTCGATGTCAGCGCGGGAAATGTTGACGTCATCTGCTTCCGGCACGCCGGCCAGACCGGTCAGAATGCCTTTGGTCGAAGGTGTGATCAGAATTTCCGGCAGCTTTTGTTCTTTTTGCAGGCCTTCCGGCAGCGTGATGCCACAGAATTCGCGCTCACCTTTGCTATAAGCGCGCCACATGGAGCCGGTGATATATTGCCGGGCAATGGCTTCAATTTTCACCGGCCGGGCTTTTTGTACAATCCAAACCAGCGGGTGTGGGACGTCGAGAATATGGCTGTCGGCTAAGCCATGTTGTTTAAATAACGAGAACCAGTGATTTGAAATTGCATTCAGTGCAGCGCCTTTGCCTGGCACGCCATTCAGACCGTTTTCACCTTGCCAGATACAATCAAATGCCGAGATACGGTCACTGATCACCATAATGGCGAGCGGGGTATCAGCTGGCACCGGATAATTTTTTTCCCGGATAAGACGGGCGCTGTCCTGTTCGGTCAGCCAATAAACACTGCGGACTTTGCCGGAATGTACAGGTAAATGCGTGCGGATCGGCAGATCATCGTTGACCGCCAGGACCTGAGTTGCAAGAGTCATGATCACTTCTTCTGTCGCTGAAAAAAGGCGGGCCTGAGTGTAGCAGAAAGGGCGCTTTAACTGAATCGGTGGCAGCAGTTTATCTGCGCTCTGATATGATAGGCAGCATTATTTAAGACAGGACGACGGAGTTTTCCATGTCAGACTCAAGCAATCCGGCTCAGCCGGATGCCTGCCCTTTATGCCAGCACGCGGCAACTACACCTTATCACGCAGATAAATTACGCCACTACTGGCATTGCCCGGTGTGTCAGCTGGTATTTGCCAGCCGGCAAAGTTTATTAAATAGCGACGCAGAACTGGCGATTTACCAGCAGCATCAGAATAACCCGGCGGATGCAGGGTACCGGCAATTCTTAAATAAACTGGCTACGCCGCTGCTGCAGCGGCTGGGTTCGTCTCCTTTACAGGGCATGGATTTTGGCGCAGGTCCAGGCCCGACCTTGTATTTGTTGCTCGAACAGGGCGGACATCAGGTCTGTAATTACGACCCATACTTTGCGCCGGATGCGACATTGCTGAAGCAGCAATACGACTTCATCTGTTCAACCGAGGCGATTGAACATTTCTATCAGCCTGCGGTGGAGTGGCAGTTGTGGCTTGATCTGTTAAAGCCAGCCGGCTGGCTGGGGCTGATGACGCGGTTAAGGCCAGATGAACCGGCTGATTTTGCCCGCTGGCACTATAAAAACGACCCGACACACGTCAGTTTTTTTCATGTGCAGACTTTTCAGTGGCTGGCTGCGCGCGACGGTTTTAGTCTGGAAATCATTGGCCCAGACGTAGTGATAATGCAAAACTCCCCCTGAAGGCTTGAGGCTCAATCATGCAGGACCTGGCTTCTTCTGCAACCAACAGCAATGTTAACCAGGGCTGGCTGCAAGCACTGGTGTTATTTATCAGGCAGCGCCAGCAGAAAATTTTTGCTATCAGTGGGGCACAGGGCAGTGGTAAAACCACCTTGGCTGCCAATCTGCAACAGGCGTTGCAGCATACAGGGATGTCCGTTGGAGTGGTGTCGCTGGATGATTATTATTTAGGCCGGCAGGCTCGGCTGTCATTGGCAACGCAGGTTCATCCGCTTCTTCGCCAGCGTGGTGTACCGGGGACGCATCAGATCAGCAGATTACAGCAGGATTTGACAACGCACTTAGCGGGTCAGTCAGTTGCATTGCCACGGTTTGATAAAGCGCTGGATGACCGGGTTGCTGATGCAGCTACATGCCGCTACGACCTGCTGATTATTGAAGGCTGGTGCCTTGGTGCTTTGCCACAAAGTCCGGAGCAACTGGCGTTTCCTGTAAATGAACTGGATAGACTGCCAGCTGCGGCGCACTGGCGTAGTTTTCAGAATGAGCAGTTGCAGCACTTTTATCTTCCACTTTGGCCTTTGTTACAGCCGATGTTGTATTTACAGGCGCCGGACTGGCCAACAGTCTGTATGTGGCGGCAACAGCAGGAAGCGGCTTTGTGGCGTGAGCGCGGGTCAGGTATGACTACCGCGGCATTGCAGCAATTTATGTTACCGTTTCAGCGCTGGACCCAGGCGATGTTGCTGGGGGAGCTGGCGCAGCCGGTACAAATTTTACAGCTGGACAAAAACCGGAACATCAGTACACCAGTCTTGCCTGATCTGGATGAACAATGGGCTAAGTTACAGACCTGACAGCAAAAATTTGCTAATTTCTGCACAGTATCGTCATACTGCTATGGCATATTTAACAGTCGTTGCCGGGCAGCAAACTCTTGTTGCAAGCGCAACATCAGACAGCAGGAGTTTTGCGATGCCCGCATTGTTAAGGACCATTCTGGCGCTGCTTGCCGGTGTGGTCGTGACTTTTTTTACTATTTCCGCCGTCGAGCAGCTTGGTCATATTCTGTACAGCGCACCTGCAGGTCTGGACTGGCAGGATAGTTCTGCCGTTTCCGCGTATTTAAAACAACTGCCGGTGGGCGCTTTGTTGTTAGTCCTGGCGGGGTGGCTGCTTGGCATTTTTGCAGGGTTGACTGCTGCGACTTTATTGGCCGGCCGTTGCCGCGGGCGTTTTGCCTTAGTCATTGGCAGTCTGGTATTTTTAGGTGCTGTGTCGAATTTTTATTTGCTGCCGCATCCAATGTGGCTGATGGTACTCAGTCTGATCACAATCCCGCTGGTGACGCTGCTGTGCTGGTGGGCGCTGAAAAAACGATTTGCTCAATCTGTGTTGCCCCCTGAAGGAGAACAATAATGACGGATATTCGTTTACTGGGTATTTGTGGCAGTCTGCGTCAGGCGTCCCATAATATGACCTTGTTAAAAACTGCTCAGCAACTGCTGCCGGCTGGTGTCAGTCTGCAAATTGCGGATTTAACTGAAGTGCCGTTCTTTAATGCGGACCTGGTGACCAAACCGGCTGCCGTGACCGCGTTATTAGCAGCGATGGAAAAGGCTGATGGTTTTGTCTTTGCCTGTCCGGAATACAATTACTCAATTGCGCCTGCGCTGAAAAACGCGCTGGACTGGGCCTCGCGAGAACCAGACAACCGCCTGCTGGCAGGTAAAGCTGCCGCCATCATGGGTGCAGGCGGTGGCATGGGCACTTCGCGGGCACAGTATCATCTACGTCAGGTCGGTGTGTATCTGGACCTGCATTTTGTCAATAAGCCTGAAGTGTTCGTTAATGCCTTCAGTGGTGTATTTGCCGCCGATGGCGCCCTACAGGATGAAAAAATCCGTGCCACCATCCAGGCACAGCTGGTTGCACTGCAAGCTCTGGTATTAAGGTGCAAAAAGTGAATTTATCCCGCCTGTACAAAAACACGCTGCACAAAAAAGTACTGCTTGCATGCGCATTGTCGGCGGCTGCATGCAAGGTTTATGCGGTGCCGGAAACAAATCTTGCAACTTTGTACCCTTCGGCCATCCAGACGTTTTGGCAACAACAGGTCACTACCGGCAGCATGGCCACGCCGGACGGTGTAAGGCTCGCCTACGCTTATGTGCTGCCGCCTCAGGCAAAGTATGCGCTGGTGCTGGTGCAAGGGCGGACTGAAGCATATCAGAAGTATCACGAATTCTTTTTTGATCTGGCGGCTCAGGGCATTGCGGTGTTTAGCTTGGACCACCGCGGTCAGGGCTTGTCTCAGCGCGAGCTCGAGGACGCACACAAAGGTCATATCACCGACTTTGCACTCTACAGCCAGGATCAGCGGCAGTTTATTGCTGAAGTGGTGAAAGCGAAAACTACATTGCCACTTTATCTGTTGGGCCATTCTATGGGCGGCGCAGTTTCAGTGCAGTTATTAGCGCAGCAGCCCACATTATTCCAGCGTGCCGTGTTGACTTCGCCGATGATAGCGCCGAATGCTACAGTGGCGTTTTCAGAACAGGACGGTTGTTATCTGGCCACAGCTTTCGCATGGTCGTGCCCGGATTGTTATGCCGGGTTTGTATCGCAGCCATATCCACTCGACCAGACGTTTGCTGACAATATCCTGACCAGTTCAACGGTGCGTTACCAGCTGTTCCGTGACCTGTACAAACGGCAACCACAATTGCAGCTTGGTGGTCCCACCTGGTCCTGGTTGTCGCAGGCCTGCGCTGTTGCAGAACAGATGCCAGCGCTGGCCGGCCAGATTAAAACGCCGGTGCTGATGCTGCAGTCCGGTGCTGAAAAAGCCGTCAGTAACAGTGCGCAGCAGCAATTTTGTCAGGCGCTGGGGCCATATTGTTCAGGTGAACAGGTACAGCAGTTTGCCGGTGCTCAACATGAATTGTTGTTTGAAGCCGATAAACATCGCGACCTGGCACTGCAAAAAATCATCGCGTTTTTTGCCGAAGATAACAGCGCAGTGCGATGAGACAACCTGCAGCCGGGTAAAATGGGTAAAAATGTCCGGATAAAAAAAGAGCCAGCAGTTGCTGGCTCTTTTTATCGCGCGTCTGAGCGCATTTTGCAGTGCAGGTTATTCCACTGCAGGCGGCTTAGTCATAGGTGCAACAGCAGACTGGCGGGCTGAGGCAGTACCTGCAGTCCCTTCGGTAGCTGTTTTAACTTCATATTGCACGCCTTGTGGCACTACAGCCGGGCTGTCGTCAACCACTGCAACCGGTTTGGTCATAGTTGCAACCACCATGTTGCCATAGCGGTTGGTTTTTGCGGCCGGAGCTGCAGCGACTGTGGCAACAGTCATTGTTGTAGCCGGCTCAGTTGTAACAACAGCAGGTTCGACGACGGCAGCAACTGGCTCAGGCTGCACCACAGTCTCTAACTGTGCTGCAACTACTGCAGCCGGCGCCTCTGTTGGTGTTACAGGAGCGATGACTTCAGCAACCGGCGCAACTGCTTCTGTGACCACATCTGCTTCAGTGACCGGTTCAGCCACATCTGTGCTGGCAGTGGCCGCTTCTGCAGATTCAGCGACTTTCGGCTCACGCTGACGTTGGCGGCGTGGTTTTGCCGGTGCAGTTTCGGCGACTGGCACTTCAGCGATCGC
>Ga0247724_1000086_pt1 | contig 26458 bp, 48 predicted proteins | sample OKSTACKMC2E_FD_182776 | JGI IMG/M metagenome (GOLD analysis project Ga0247724, IMG submission 182776) | Subsurface sediment microbial communities from gas well in Oklahoma, United States - OK STACK MC-2-E | ecosystem: Environmental > Terrestrial > Deep subsurface > Rock core/Sediment | place... | reverse complement strand
ATTTAGGAACTAAAGGTTCTAAAACAATGAGGAAAAATATTTTAGCATTGTCTCCAGGACTGATGTATGGAATACTAATATGGAAAAGTGTGCAGTTTGGAATCCATATTAGTTCAGTTAATCCTGCTTTCACAAGCAAAACTTGTTCTAAATGTGGAACAATAAAACAAGATTTAACTCTTAAAGATAGAACATTCAATTGTTCAGAATGTGACAATATTATAGATAGAGATTTAAATGCTTGTTTAAATATAATAGCTAGAGCTTAACTCTAGAGATTTAAGGGCAGGGACTGCCCGGATAGCCTTTTGCTAATTTTCAATAGAAAATTTTAATTAGGAAGCTCCCTCATAAATGAGGGAGCAGTTCACAACAAGGATTATCTTTTTTGCTATTTTTAAAATCATAAATTTTAGATTTTTTTATTCTTATATCAAGATTATGTTTTTCAAAAAGTTCTTCTTTTCTTTTCAGAACTGCTTCATATATGTTCATTGTAACTCCTTTTATTTTATTTATAAGCTGAAAGCTTATTTAAGTTCAAAAAATTCTTTAAATTCTTTAAAATCTTTTGGGTATAAATAATTTTAAAAAGGACTAAAATGATAAATTTTAAAGATTGGTTAAAAACAAAAGAAATAACCGAATTTTATGAAATAGAATTGAAAGAAATAGAAAGAAAAATAGATAAAGCATATATTTCACCTGAATTTTTAGAAATGGCTTATGGTATAATCCCATTGAAAGAAGCTATTATTCTTCCAGAAAAAATAAAGATAAAAACTAAAAACATAGACGAATTAAATTCTGAATTTAAAAATCAAAATATTATATTTCATTATGCAACAAATGAGTTAAGCGGATACTATGATAAGCAAAAAGATGAAGTTCATATATTCTTTGATGATAAAAAAGTAGATAATAATTCTATAGAAGCTATGGTTGCACACGAACTTGTTCACAAAGAACAGCATAAAAGAGCAGGAGAAAACTATTTTAAACAATCAGAGATAATGATTAAAAAAATAAATGCATTAGGAAAAGAAATAAGTTCACTAGATATGACTAATCCAAAAAATCCTTCTATTGCTTGGAATAAAAATAAAGAAAGATTAGCATTACTTGACGAGTTCAAATATCTTTCACCATATGAAAGTATGGCTTATGCTTGCCAATTTGTTAAAAATTACAAAGATTCAAGCCCCAAAGAAATTTTTAAACATTTAGAAGATGATAAAATACCACTAAATAATATAACTAAAAAATATATTGCGATGTATTGGTTAATTAGAGATAAAATTTAAGTTCAAAAAATTCTTTAAATTCTTTAAATTCTTTTGGGTATAAATAATTTTAAAAAGGACTAAAAATGTTTTATCATCACGGAACAATAAGAACATATGTGGGAGCAATTTTAAATTTATTTAATGATTTAGAAGTACAATATAAAAATTCTGCAGGGGAAATAACAAGTAGAAATATACCTGTTAGATTTTCAAGTAGAGAAAAATCAAAAATTTTAGATGAACACACAACAGAACAAATTTTATCAGGTAATTTTAATGTTCTTCCTAGAGCAAATTTGCTTTGGAGTGCAATGGTTAAATCTGAACAAAGAACAACAAATAAACACGTAAAAGTAAATACTAAAGCAAATGAAAATAATTTTGAATTTCTTTATAATTCAGTTCCTTATGAATTTATGTTTGAATTAGCAATTATTTGTAGAGGTATGAATGAAGCCACAATGATTATTGAACAAATTGCTTCAAAATTTAATCCAATTGTAAATATTGATGTTTATGATGCAGTAAATTTAGATGAACCAACTAGAATTCCGGTTTCATTATTAGATATTGGAATTAGTACAGAAGATTATGAAGAAATTTCAAATAATATTGTTACTGTTTCTTGTGGAATATCAATAAAAGGCAATATTTACCCACCAATTAGAAGTATTGAAAGAATTAAAGATTTTAAAATGATTATTAGTACAACACCAGATAAACCAGTTGATATCAGTACAGAGCATTCTAAAAAGATTGTATTCTCTGGTGAAGTTATCGATAATGAAGTTACTGACCCTGAAACATTTATTGTTGATATGGTTGATACACATCCAAAAATTATTGAAATAGTTGGTGATAATGTGCAAGTTGGGCCAAATGAAATTTTAGCAATTTGGGAAGATATTGATAGTACAATAAGAGAATTGACTTTTGAATGGAATATTTTAAGTGGTGATGCTAGTATCGATGGAAATAAAGATAAAGCTGTTCTAAATGCAAATGCTGCTGGAGATATTGAAGTTCTGCTAAAAATAACAGATGAAAATGGGAATTATACATCAAAAACAAAAATATTTACAATTTTGTAGTTCAGTTTTTAAGAATTTAAAATATTTTTTGAACTTAAATCTTAGAATACTAAAAAAGCTAAGTATTTCTACTTAGCTTTAAATATCATCATCAGTTATTTTCAAAAAATTCTTTAAATAATAATTGGTTTTTTCATATCTGTAATAATACCAGATTTAGGTGTTGTTGCTTCGGTATAAGCTTTATCCGCTTCAACAAATTCACTTAAAAAAGTTTGCCAAATAATATTCATTGGATGTATTTGAATTGCTGCTGGCGAACCTGCCAATTCTTGCATACAATATTGTGCAATACCACCATTTAAAGGTGTGTATGGGTTTTTAATTAATATTTCTGTTTGACCATTTTTAGTTGTAACTGTTTCACATTCTCCAAATACCAATTCTCCTGTAATTAATTTGAACACTCTTCTTCCAATTTTAATATTTCCAGTTTGTTTTTCTTCTTGTTCTTGCATTATTTTCCTTTATTTTATAATTTTAAATATTTATAAAATAATTTTTGTATATCTAAACTTTTAATTTCACTTAGTTCATATATAATTATTGTTTTCATCTAATCTATCTAAAAGTTCTTTATCTTCTTGAGATAATAAACACTTTGAAACAAGTTCGTCTCTTTCAGTTATTATTTTATTATTTTTGGAAATAACTAAACCTCTTCTATCATTAAGAACAAACCAATCATCTATTTTATATTTTTTTAATATATTTTTAATAAGCACTTCATAGAAATTAATCTTTTTTGTGTTGTTATTTACAATATAAATGTTATCAACTCTGTTTGCATCAAAGTGTTTGTTTTTTAAAATACTCATAACTGCACTAAAAATTTTACTATAATTACCATTACCATCTATTATGTTTGGATCTAAATTTGTTGTATCAACAAAATGTATTTCATACTTATTTGAATATTTAAACTTTCCATAATATATTAAAAAGTTCATATATTTATAATAATGAACTCTTGGTCCGTGCTCTCTTTTTCTCTTCTCTTCTAAATTCCCAGCCAATTTTAAAAAATTTGGATCATTCATTTTTAGTTGTTTTTCTCTATAACTTATATATTCAGATGAATCAACCCTTTTATAATCCGCGATATATTCAAATACTTCATTCATTTTGGCAAAATCTTTATACTCTTGTAATTCCATTTCCTTTTCTTTTAGCCATTCTTTAAATGTTATCATATTATACATTTAATTACTTCCATTTAGAATCTTCTAGTTCATCTTGGCATTTTTGACAATTTCTTACCCCATGTTTAATACATTTTTTACCTTTTTCAAGGTGTTTATTTCTTTTAACTGTATCTAATTTTCCTGTAAATGTAGCAATATCTGCTGAACCAGTTCCCATATCTTCCTCATTTAATCCAATTGAATTTAAGTAAGATCTAAATTTTCCCATTTGTGTAATTTTCCTTTTTTTATTTTATTTATATATTTGTTAAAGCTTTTGCTTCTTCTATTAATTCAGGTAATCGTTTTTTATGTAGTTTCGATAAATTATCAAAATTATTAATTGCGTAATTTAATCCTAAAACAATTTTTTTAACTTCATAATCAGGTGTTTTTATTTTTGATATAATATCGTTTAATAAATTCTCTAATTCTGCTTTTTTCATTTTATATCCTTTAATTTATATATTATAATTATATATTAAAAATGATTAAAGAAAAATTAAATTCTAAAGAGAATTTAACCATTCTTGAATTTCTAAATCATTTTCCAAAGCTTCATCTGATTTAGCCATTTCTAAAAGTTCTTTAAAATAATCTTCAATGTGAACTTCAATTTCTAATTCAGAATCAGATTTTTCATTGTGAATAAACACAATTCTTTTACCTGTTGTGAAACCGTCTAAAAATTCTGGGTATAATTGCTCAATAATTTCATCTTCGTTAAAGGCACTTAATATATAATTTTTTATTACAACACTTCTATTACCATCAGCATCAGACCCATAAATTTCAATATTTGAATTCATATTTTTCCTTTATTTTAATTTGAATAATTATATACTATTTTTGTTTAAAGTTTGTTTAAGTTCAAAAAATCTTTTAAAATTCAAACATGCTATATAAATAATTAAAAAAGGATATTTATGTCTAAAAATTCAAATTGTTTAGAACAGATTGCTACTAAATACATGTATTTTAATATAGATAGAAAACATTTTGAAAGTACTATTTCTAAACATGAAATTAAAGAACTTTTTGAAAAATATTGGTTTCAAAAGAATATAAAAGAACTAAAAATTAAAAAGCAAAAAGATATTTATTTATTAAACAAATACATAAAAGAAATAAAAGAAAATGCAGAACTTTTTAATAGATTATTTAATTATCCTTTGAAAAGAACGGGTAATGCAGAAGTAATGCTTTATTTACTAATAAAAAATTCTTATTTAAGTCCAATGAGTTCATCAGGGAAAGACATTATAATAAATTATAAGCATTATGAAATAAAACATTGTATAGTTTCCAAAAAATATAAATCAGAAGAGTTATATTTTAGTAATTTTAAGTTAGGTAGTTCGTTTTGTGTAAGGTCTTTAATAAATATAATTGAGGACTATTTTAATTTTATTCCTAAGGGTTCAGAAATCTCAGAAGCAAGAAATACTACTGAATTTTTAGAAATAGAAAATAAGTACAGAGAATTTGTTTATGAAAATTATTTTAATAAGCACAATATTATATTTATTGATAAAGAAGGGTACATAAAATTTGTTGGTAAGGTAAAGAAAGAAAATATTTTTATAGATACTATTACAGAAGGAACAATAAAACCAATGATAAGAATTTAAAAAATTTAAAATATTTTTTGAACTTAAATCTTAGAATACTCAAAAAGCTAAGTATTTCTACTTAGCTTTCATATCTTCTAATAACTTAAAAATAGCAACTTCTTTGTGTTTTGCTTCAATATCTAAATGAATATCAAAATGTTTAGATTCTTCTATTAACCATTCAGGAATTGAATTCACATCATGAATTAAATCAGAATGGGCTCTACTTTTTGATGGAGTACTATAATTTTCTTTAGGATTTGATAAATGCATTCTCATATAGTTGTAACCAGCCTTTATCCAAGTATCTTTGCATTTTAAAAATAATTCATATTCACTAAATTCAGAACTATAATCCTGATTTAAAGCATGACATCTGTGGTGATGTAAATCAAATGTAACAGGAATAACCAATTCATTTGCAACTTCCAAACAATCTTCTACTGAATATGAAAGTTCATCATTTTCTATTGTTAAGTACTTTAGATTATTTTTATTTACTACTTCTATAAATCTTCTTTTTGCTTCTGTTTTATTTCCATACTGACCACCTAGATGTATGTTGCATTCTTTTGCATTTAAAGATTCACATAATAATCTATGATATTCTAAATCTGCAATAGAATTTTTAACAACATCTTCGGTTAGTGAACCAAGATTAACGTGTTGTCCAGGATGACAAGAAAGTGTAACATTTTTATTATCTACTTTTGATAATTTTTCAAAGAGAAAATTTATTTCAGATTCTGTTAAAATTTCTTTAATTTTTTGGAAGTGCGGGAACAAATCAGAGCTAAATCTGTATGATGTTATATTATTTTTATAGCAATAATCAATTGCTTTTTGTAAAGTACTAATATTATGTAATATAATAGATTGTATTTTTTCTTTTTGCTCTTTTGTAGATAATTTCTGTAATGCTGTATTTGTGTATGTTTTGAATTTAATTGGTTCATTATAAAATAAACAACATAATCCTAGTTTTAAAGCCATAAATATCCTTAATTTTTAAATTAAAGTATTATATACTAAAAATATTTAAAGATAAATTAAATCTTTAAAATTTAAAAGATTTTTTGAACTTAAATTTGTCTTCTAAACTAAAAAAGCTAGATACAATTAAGTACCTAGCTTCAATTTTACATAATTTTAATTGTTTTTTGTTTTGGTGCTTTCTTTGTTAAAAAGATATTCAGTAAACCATTTTCACAAGTTGCATCGATATCAGAATTAATAAAATCATCTCTAATAACTAATGTTAATTTAATATTTTTTGAACCAAATGGTAATGTGTCAGCATTTGTTTCGATTAATAATTCATTATCAGACATAGACACAGAAACAGCATCTTTAGAGATTCCAACAACCGGGACAGCAACTGTTAATAAATCACCTTCTTCTTTAAGTTTGTACTCGGCGGTTTTTTCAGTTTTATCAAATTCCCAAATATTTTTTGCTTTTTTAGTTATATCGTCAATTGTTTCATTTACTGTATCTTTAATATTTCTTTCTTTAAAATCAGTATTTAAAAGTTCCTTCATAAATTTTTCCATTTCTTTTAATGATTTTGCATCAATGTGTTTAATTAACATAATTTCTCCTTATTTTGTTTGATTGTAAAAATTTAAAATTTCTTCTTTTGATCTAAGTCCCATAAATCGATCAATTTCTTTACCGTCTTCTAAAAGAATAACTGTTGGAACACTTCTAATATTATATTTTTCCGCTATTTCAGGGTTTTCATCAATATCAATTTCTAAAATATTCAACCCTTCACTCTTTAATGAATTTGTGATTGGCGTTAATTTTCGACATGGCATACACCAAGAAGCCGAGATTTTATATAGAACTTTACCTTCAGTAATTTCTGTTACTTTCATTTATATCCTTTTAATTATATTAATTTGCTAATATATGGGTTCGAACCACTTAATCTACCACTTAGAAATTAGCACAAGTAAGAATGAGTTAAATAACCCATTCCCATCTATCATATTTTTCAGCTAGTTCAGAAACTTCTTCTGATGTAAGTACTTCAATAATTTTTGTTGTACCATCTTTTTCAAAAACTTTTATTTTCATTTTAATCCTTTACTAAGTTAAATTTAACAATTTTATACCCTTTTACTCGATTAAACCAATCATCGGTTGGTTGTATTTCAATATATTTATATTGAAAACGGGTTCCATTCTCAAGTGCAGACAACAATTCTTCTATTTCTCGTTTAGATGTTGTTATATAGAAATCTTTATCATCTAAAGTTGCTTCATACCAATCAACTTCATCATAATAATTGTTGGCATGAAGTTCCAAACTTATATATTTATTATTATGATTGATAGCATAAGCTTTCATTTTAATTCTCTAACTTTAAATATTTTATTTCCTCGGGTGTTGCAAATCTCCATCCAGTCGCAATTAAAGAATCTTTAATATCTTTTGTCCAAGCAATTTTAAATTTTCTTCTTGGTCTAAAATCTGTGTTATTTTCTTTTGTTAAAATCCAATGAGTATCAATCTCATACCATTCTTTGGTAATTGGTGTTAATTCATAACAAGCATAATTAGTTGTTCCAGATTTTGACCATTTACAAGATGCCAAACCATAACCAGGAACATCCGCCCAACCTATATAGTATCCATCAATTTCTTTTAAAATTTCGCCATCAAATCCACCAAATAAATCATAATCTTTAAAATTATTTTTAAATTCATTTTTACATTTTTCATCTAAAAGCCAATTCATATCATATTCCTTTAAATCATTTACTATGTAATCCCATTTTATAGATAGTGCTGCCCAATAATTAATATCTTCCCATTTATGTGAATTAGATATTTCAATATTTAAGTCACCACTGTTTTTAAAGAAAATTTTATTAAAATTTTTCAAAAACAACTCATATGCATTATTTTCTCTTAAAAACTCACTTAATTTCATTTATATATCCTTTATTTCTATATTATAAGATAAATCAGAATTTATCTTTAGAAAATTTACTTCAATAAATTCTTTATTTTGTAAAATAACATTATGAGATGTTTCATAACAATCTATTTTATAAACATCAATTGGTTCAGAATTTAAAATACCAATTAATTTAGCAATAACTATACATGCTTCCATTTTAATATCCTTTTTGTTTTATTAATAGTATTATATACTAAAGAATATTAAAGTTAAATTAAAAATATGCAATTATATTTTGTTCTTGTTATAGCTACGTAAAGTAATTTTAAAAAATCAATATTTCCTATGTGTTCTCTGTAATAAAATAATTCTTTTAAATTAATAAAAATTTCATTAACTGAACTACCTTGAGCTTTATGAATTGTGCAAGCATAAGTATATGATACTTTCTGAAATTCATTTTTTAAATCAAAATATCTTCCCCAAAGTTCTCTTTTAGATGCCTTATCAGTTGCGCTTGATGCAGCACTAGCCAATTTTTTAACTTCTGAATCAAATATATTCCAATCATCTATATCAACCGCTTTAAATGATTTATCTTCTGTGTCTGTTATATTCCAATAATAAAAACCATGTTCATGTGAATATTCTTTAGATAATTCTTTTATTTCGATAACTTCATTATTATTGTGAACAATTGTATCATTTTGGGCGTGAGCAGCATTAAATACTAAATGCTCCCCAGGAACATAATTCTCTGAATTTGGAATTAATATATTTCTAATTGTTTTATTCAAATAATTTATATTATTATTTGTATAAGAAATTAATGAATTATCATAAAAATTATATTTTGTACTAAAATATCTATTCATAAAAGATTCACTACTGCTATATAATTCGATTTCAGAGAATTTTTCAGACGTTTCTTTTATTGCATTTAAAATTGTATTATTATTTGGATAAATATCGTGTTCAATGCATTTTCTAAATTTTGTTGCTAATTCGATAATTGGGTTACCTTCAGCTTGTCTAATTATTTTTGTTAAAGAATATTTTCTAATATTCATATCATAAATTGGATTTATTTCATCTAGAACTGGATTAAGTTGGTGCTTATCACTAATCCAAATAATGCACTTAATATAGCCTCTTTCTAGTGCATCATCTATAAATTTATAAAGACTTTTACCAACCATTGAAGCTTCATCAATAAATAAAATATCTACTTTTTCAATTTTTGAGTCAGGTATTATTTCAAGTACTAATGTACCATTATTAAAATCTTCTTTTGGTTTTAGTTTTAAGTAACTGTGAATTGTAGTTTTTTGTATATCGAATGATTTTTGTTTCGAAAGCATTTCAGAAAGAACACCCAAAGATTTATGAGTTGGTGTACTTACTCTAATTTTAAAATCTGCGGAAAGACTTTTTACCAAAAATGCAGTTAAAACACTTTTACCCATTCCCGCGGAACCTTCTATGCTGAACATTCTTTCATTTTTCTTGTACTTTGTGTATTTTGGGACAATTTGATGAATATTTTTTATAATATCATCGTGTATTCTTTGTTGATCTTCCGTTAATTTCAATAATTTCCTTTCAGATAAAGGGTTAACCTTTATCTTTATTTTGAGCTAAAAACTTTTTCAGCAAATTTTTATTTACTTTTGTTGTATTGTTTTAGTGTTCTTCCTTTCCAAAAACCATTTGCTGTATATTCTTCAATTTTGTCTTTAGTTATGGGTAAAGATATGTCTCCATTGGTGAACCATACTTTACCATATTGTGGGTTTTTATCCCCACTGAAATCTGGTTTATTTTGAATTTGTCCAAGTTCCCATCCTTCTGCAAAATACGATTCTAATAAACTAATGTCAACACAAATACTAATTCCATCTTTCTTAATAGCCTTTTTATTGTACATTGGATTATTTTCACCTGCTTGTTTCCCAATGTTTGATTTGCTTATTTTTTGCTTTGTTTCATCAGTGTGTTTAAATCCCTTTCTATGTAAACCTTTTTCAAATAATTCTCTATTTTTAGCATTTGCTTTTTCTAAATTTTGTAGTGAGGCTGCTAAACTTTTTTCGGTCACATTTAAACGATTGGAATTTATATAATCCCAACCTCCGTCGCCTCCTTGTTTAAGATTATATGTATCTTCTCTTAGTAAAAACTCTTCATTAACAATTTCTTTTTCTTTAAGATACATCTCTTCTTTAGAATCTAATAAATATAAAATTTCTTTCTTGAAGTTTTCAATACCATATTTATTAATTGAATGATTTATCACAACACCTGAACCCATATAACCGTCACTCAAATCTTTAGTCTTGTGTGCTCCAACATATATGTGCCCAGTTAATAGATTTGTTACTTTATAAACAGTATAAAACATATTAATCCTTTATTTTTATACTATTTATATTGTGATATTTTAAAATTCTATATCAGCCCATTCGGCATGTTTACTTCTTATAACATTTTTAAGTTCAATCACTCTTAAGCTCAACGAATTATCTTTAGTTGATTTTTTCATTAATGCTGTTAAAGCATTATTATATTTATTAAGATACTTAGAGTCAATCTGATTATTGGAACCTAAAACAATTACAATACTATTCGGCCCAACCCTACTAATAACAGTTTTCATAAAACTAATACTTCCATTTTGAGCTTCATCTATTATAAGTATTGAATTATCTTCTAATGTACTCCCCCTTAAATGTCCAGCATAAAGATATTCTATATCATATTTCTTTTTATAATCACTCACAATTTCATCAATTTCTTCTTTTTTAGCACTTCTCTTTTTAAGTTTAGCTATTTTAGTTAAAGAATCTTCCAGTGGATAGTTATATCCAGCCATCTTGTCATCTAGTGTTCCTGGTAAAAACCCAAGTTCATCCTCTGTGTCTCCAGATACAATTGTTCTTCTAATATAGTAGATTTTATTATATTCTTTAGTATCAATTAATCTCATAGCTGAACTTAATGCCACAATATTTTTACCACAACCTGCTGCTCCGAATACAACCGAAATATCAGCTTCATCATAAATAATATTTGATGCTACTTTTTGCATTAAATTTAAAGGTGGTGCAGGAAATTTCTTTTCATTCTTATCATCAATTAATTCAAAATTATTATTTCTATTTTTAAAGTAAAAGAATTTTTTACCATTTATATTTGTTACTTCTAATGATGAAGTCTCTGGCGATAAATTATTAATTTCATCCTTTATATCGGATAATTTTCCATTAAAATTATCGACTGTTAATGATTTATGGAATTCGAATATAATCACTTCATCTTTGCCCGTTAAAGTTTCAGCTGGAATACCCAAACTTAATGCTCTTGTTCTAAACATAATATCTAAACTAATAGTTATAATATTAAAGTATTGTTGAGCATCTTTAGCAACTTCTAAAATTTTTCTATCATTAAGAATATTTAATGCTATATTTGTTGTTTCACATTCGTATTTGTTTTTAGAAACAATAAATAATTCAACATCTAAAGACACAATTTTAGTCTTTATTAAAAGTAAATCACCAATATTTTCTTTACAGATAATCTCTGAATCTTCTAACAATCTAGCAAATTGTCTCGCATTGTAATTGATTTCTTCTAAACCAGATTTCTTATTATCTATTTCATCCAGAACAACTTCTGGTATAATTATAGAGTTATTCCCATTATCATATAATTTTAAAATATTTGATGGGTTGTCAAGAACTATGTTGGTATCGAGGCAATACACCTTTTTATTTTGTACTTCTAGTTTCTCTAGCATTTTTATCCTTTGTTTTAATTTATAGAATTATTTATATTGCTTTAGACCTTTTTCAAATTTAATGCTATATAATCGATAGTACTATCTATACCAAAGTAAACTGTTTTATTTTTTAGTTTATAAGCTGTACCCATATAATTAATAATATTCGAATTTTTCAAAATATCTAAATCTTCTAAATACATTTTAGTTTCTGCAAATGAATTATTTGTGCTATAGTCTATAAAATATACTTTTATTTTTGTCATATTAACCCCCTTTTAAGATGAACAACTTGAACTGCTTGAACTACTAGAACAAGAACTACCGCACGAGCTACTTGATGAACAAGATGATCTACAAGAACTTGAACATCTACTTGTATTTTCTGTTGTACTATTTGTTTGCAGCGTATTTGAATTTTCAATAACTGTATAAAACAATAAATAAGTGCTTAAATCTGTGGTTGAGTAACTAGAAATTTGTGAATCTCTATAATTTCTATATCCTGATGGAATATTTGCATTAGTGTATTTATTTTGTATATCAATTAAATCAACAGAATTTATTTTCTTATCTGTTAAATATGGTTCATGATGAACAAAAAATCCAATGTAATTCAAACAAAAATCAAAATATGCTTTTGTATCCAATATTAAATTGTGCCAAAGAACATCTGTTGTTCTTGAAAGCATATCTACATTTTTGTATTTTTGTACTGTGTACATATAATCAAAGAAATCAATAATTATAAGATTTAATTCTTTATCAGAAATATTTAATTCCTTTTTTGTTCTTTCTTCAACAACTTTTGGAAATTTATAAGTATGTATTTTCTTTAAATTTGTTTCTAATTCAACTGTATCTAAAATTTTATCTTTAAAATCCTGGTACTCTTCTTTTAATTCTAAATATGTACTTTTTAATACTAGCATTTATATATCCTTTTCTTTTTAATTCTTTTTCTAAGTTCTTTTAATTTTGGGTTTCTATATTTATAACAATATTTCAAATCTTGTATAATTTCAAATTTACATTCATATGTTCTAATTCTTCGCCAATTCTTTAAAATTGCATTTTTGCAATACAAACAATTATTTTCGGTTTTAAATATTTTCATTCTATCTCATTAAATTAATTTAAAATATTCTAAAAATTTAATAATTTTGCTTTTTCTATAATTTTCAATTGTGAATTTAGAAATTTTTAGTTCGTTTTTCAGATATTTTATATCATCAGTGAGTTTAGAATTTGATTTTTGAAGTTCTTTATTTTCTTCTGTAGTTTCTTTAAGTAATTTTAAAATAGGAAATTTTTCTGCTGCAACTTTAGAAATACCAAAATTATATTCTTGTTTAATTCCATTGTACTCTTGAATATATTTATGTAATTCTACTGACTCCTGTTCAGCATATAAATCAAATGCATAATCACTACCTGGTTCATTTAATTTTTCTTTAATGCATAAAATATCTAAATAATTTCTTTTTTCTAAGAATGTATTAGAATTGAATGGAAATTTTTGAATATTTACATCTTTAATAATATAGAAATTATCATTATTATTCATATATTACACCTTCAACTAAAACTTCTATATAAGTATCTTTACTTTTTTGAAGACCTAAATTTTTAATTTGATTTTCTGTTATTTTCATTTTATTATCCTTTTTATTTTAGATGTTTTCTTTAAATTTTTAAATCTATTTTTCAAATTCACTTATTATATAAAATTATTAAACTAATCAAAATAAAGTAAGAAGCAATAATTGTACCCATAAAATAAATAATTGGTATATCTGAAACACCTTTTGAATTTTTGTGCATGTATTTTTCATATAGTTTCATATGATTGGATTTTTTAGTTTTATTGTTTTTCATTTTTAGCCCTTATAAAATATATCTGGTATTTCTCTTGGGTTTTCTAAATCTAAATAGTAATAATAAAGATTACCATTTTTATTATTGAATCTGTCTTTTCTTTCAAATTCGCACAATACATCAAAATCAATTGATCCCAAAGAGTGTTTTATTTTATGCAAATAATTGTGATAACTAAATGGATTTATTTGTTTTGGGAGAATATAAATTTCTGTACCTTCATAAAAGAGCTTTCTTGCTTTATCTTTTCTTATTTGTTTTAAATATGCATATCTAAAGTTTCTATTTTCAATGTTCATTTTTATTCCTTTTGTTTAAATGAAGAAGAATTAAACAAATTAATCCTCTGATTCATATGTTTTAAATTCATATGTAACGCTTAAATAACAATCAAATTTATTTCCGCAATTATCACAAGTTATATTATCTTCGTGTTCGCCATCATATGTCATATCATAAGGTAGTACATCTTCAGGTTCATGCTTTTCACCACAAAATGGGCATCTTATTTCACTTATCCATTCAGTTTGTTTTAATTTCTTCATTTGTATTCCTTTACGATTTTATCAAATACTGTTAAATTCGGACAATATCTACTATGAGCAGAAATTTCAGAATTAAAAGATGTTAAATAATTGTATTTAGCTTCTTCACCTATTCCAAAGAACTTAATACATTCTATAGCTTTTCCTACTGCTGCACTTCTGCTTATACCTGCTTGACAATTAATAATAAATCTGTTGTCTTTATTTTTTATAATAAAATCCTGAATTAATTTTGCTTGTTCATCTGCAATAATTTTGTATTCAGAAAAGTCTTCTTCAATATCCCAAAATTCTACTTGTAGAACATCTTTAAAATCTTTTACAAAATCTGAAGTTAAAATTGTTTCTTCTCTTCCTGGTTCACCAATACTAATAAGAACTAAATTTTCTTTGTCTATAACATTTTGATAAATAGCACATTGCATTTCATCTCTTGAAATTATAGCTTCAATAGTTCTAGTACTTATAGTATCTATAATAGTAGGTCTGCCATTTCTCATAATTGTCATTTATTTTCCTTTTAATTAAATTTTATTTCAAAGCAATCTTCATTGAAACAACAATAACCTTTATAAGAAGGTAAATACTGCATTAAAGAACCACATTCATCACAATCTTGAAATTCAATCTCTTTTATATTTTTATTGATTTTAATCAATTCTTCAATATATACATCTGAATAGTTTTTAATTGTATTTAAAGCTAATTCTTTTTCTATATAAAAATCAATTGATAAGCTATTAATTTCTTCTTTTATTTTTTCTAATTCAAGAAAAATACTTTCTCTATTGTCTTCATAATATTCATTTTTCATATCATGTAATAAACTGATCTTCTTATTAATGATTTCATCTAAATTACAAATAAATTCCATTGCTAAATAATGTCCAAAAGAATTTCTTATTAAATCTGTGTTATTATTGTCTTTAATTTTCATTTCTAATAATTTGATATTTGATTGTATTGATTTATTTTCAAAATCAAAATTATCATTAATAGATATGAGTGTTCCTTTAATTTTCATTTATTTCTATAAGCTGAAATTAATATCTTCCTTTATTTTAGCAAGGAGAATTTCTTCATTTTTTACACCTTGTTCTTTGTATAATTTTTGAAGTAGTTCTTGTGTTTTTATATACATTTCTGCTTCTTCAATTGTGTCAAATTTCTTACCATTTACTTCATATATTTTTAGTTCTGTTATTTTCATTTCTGTCCTTTAATTTAATCTGAAGAATCCATCATATTTAGATCTTTCCCAAATATTCCCATCAGCTGTTTCAAGTCTTTGAATTACGAAATCTATATTATCTAAATAATACCAATTATCAATATCTATTATATCGGATTCACCAAATCTGCTTTTTACTATTAAATTCACATTCTTATCTGAAACATCAATAGTAAAAAATTCATCAAATAATATTTTTGATATTTTTAAACATTTAATCATAATATATCTACAATTTCTTTAACATAATGTTCTGTTATGTCTTTATTTAGCGATTTTATTACTAATGAATATTGTTTTGCCAATTTTAATAATTTTTCTTTATATTGCTTTCTAATATTATATTTTTTGTCACAATTCATATTATGTGTTAATAGATGTAAACAATGTTTTAATCTATCTGTTTTGTTAGCATTTTCAAATTTATCTATTGGTAATTCCTCGGATATTTTCAAAAAATCATCAAAAGAGTTATACTGAAGAGATTCACAAGCCAGTGAAATAGCCCAATTATTTAATTCTAAAGGTTGTAACATATATCTTAATATTCCACAATTAGTATATTCTGGATATGAGTATATATCTTTTAATACACCTGCTCTTAATTGCAAATAATGAATTAATTCATGAATTAATGTGCTCAATGAACTATATGTTATTTCTAGTGTATCAAGATTTGCACCACCAATATTAATTTTTGAAATTTTAATATCATCTTTAATGCTAAAAATATCTTTGAAATTTTTTACAATTGAATCTGCATCTTTTAATAGAAAAATCTTCTTAATTTTAGTAATAACTGATTCATTAAGAGCAGCTGTTTCGTCTGATTCAACAAAAAAATTTTGAAAACTTATTAATATATTTCGTTCTGTCATTTCTTTTTCTTTTAACCATTCTCTAAATGACATATTATCTTTTTTCAATATAATTACCATTATCAGATTTAAAATAATAATAAGCTTCTTTTGAATTTCTTATTCTTAATTTTTTAACATCTGAAGGTACTTTAGTCTTTGTTTTATAAGCACCTTTTAAATAACAATCTTTTAGTAATTCAGTAAATTCTGAACATAATTTAATCCAATTTTTTTCTTCTTCTGTTTCTTTCATATTCTCCGGAATTGTTATTGAGATTTTTCTAATTCCAGTTGGTTCACCACCTAAAATTAAAGCGTGTAAAGTAAATTTAAAACTTGTTACATCTGCATATTGTGTTTTTATATATATCTTTTGTTCATTTTTCATGAAAGTCTCCTTTATGTTTATTTTATTATATACTAAAGTGTATTAATTTCTTAATTTTTGATTTTTGCCCATTTATGAAAATATGTTTCTTTTAGTTTTTTACAAGAAACCATTTTCTTGATTTCAATGTAAGAATATTCATCTAAAAATAATTCATGTCTAGCTTTTTCAATAGCTTGATTTCTATTTTTAGCTTCAACCGTGCATTCAACATAGTACCATTCATCAAAATATTCCTTTTTACCTTGAATATGAAACAAATCTTTACAAAATTTTGTTTTAAGTACTTCTTTAATTATACTTTTAAAATAAGCATTAAAACTATTTCTATTTCCATCTAAATGAAAATTTAAAATATTAATTCCTAATAATTTTCTAATGTCTCCTGTATTTGGTAATGCATTAAAAATATTTCTACCTGAATATTCTTCTTTGTGATCACCATACACCGGCAATCTAACTTCTTTCATATGTTCTTTTACAAATTCTTCAGGGACTAAAAAATCACCTCTTTTAATTTGAGTTTTATAATCAACATCTGAATCTTCATATAAACCAGCATCTTCAATACATCTTGTGTACCCAGAATTATTTGGTCCCCAAAATAAAAAGCAATTATCATTTGGCCCAGAATGTCTTAAGCATATTTTATAATTCATTTTATAAGTTCTTTAATTAATTTAATTTTATTTTTAATCATTCTTTTTCTTCCAGATAAAATCATTTTGTTAATTTGTTTTGATAAATGAATCAATTCATTTTTACAATACCCTGTACTTCTTGGTCTAGGAATATATATTGGTGAATCATCATAATGTGCACAATCAAAACCAAACACAATATATTTTTTGTCACCCGAATAACTTTCATAGGTTGTTCCACCGTGAACATTTAATTTAGACGAATCAATATATTTGTAATTAATGATCGAAACATAAATATATCCGCATTTCCAATGACCAAAACTATACTCAGTTTCACAACCTCTATTCAATTTTAAAACATTACATCTATATTGTTCTTTTGTTCTAAAATTTAAAACTGTTTTTACATCTTTTTTATATTTCATTTTAATTCCTTTTATAGTTCTATATAAGATATTTCATTTATATAAATATCGCTAATAGTTAGTTCAAATTTATTTTCTTCATATACTAAATAATTAGTTTCAATTCTTGATTCACCATTTGAAGAATGTAATACTGATGATATTTTAATAAAATTTTGTTTAATATTTCTTGATAAATTATATTCATAAGAATTTTTTAAAGGTTCATTAAAATAAATTTTTATCAATTTTTCAATATCTAATTTATATTTATCTTTTATTTTTTTAATAATTATAAATTCTTCTCCAACATAATTTTCAACTGAAATTTCATTTAGACTTAATTTTAATTTATTAGCATTTAAAAATTCTTTATATTCTTTATAATCATTGAATAGCTCTTGCTTTTTTAAGTTTAAATCTAAAAAATAATTTTTTATTATATCACTTGTGCTAAAAATAGTACCAAAATCAAGATAATCAGATTTACAAGCATCTTCATAAGTGGGAATTTGAACTTTAACTGTTTTTAATGATTTATTCATTTTATAATCCTTTAATTTATATATTATAATTATATACAAAAGAATATTAAAGCTTAATTAAATTCTCTAGAATATGTTCTAATTTTCTAAAATCTTTATTTATTAATCCAAATTCATAATATGGTTTGTGAAGAATTATATTTTCAGGCAAAGGAATTCTTTCATGACCAAAAATTCTTGTTTTGTATTGAATTTCATCATCAATAATTAAATTGTGTTTATATTCTTTTGAAATTTCTATAACATTTTCTGCCCATTTTCTAGTGTCACCATAAATTTTAAAAGGTAAATATTCTTCTAGTTCTTTTTGTCTCCAAGCAGAAAAGATATATACGTGAATATTGTACCTTTTAATTAATTTTGTCAATTTTAAAATTTTCTTTTTATATGGTTTCATATTATAGTCTTGGTGCTTCTTTAATTTGTACTTTCTTGAATCTATATTATATTGATTTAGAACACCATCAATATCTAGAAATAATGCTATTTTAGATATATTTTTCATTTTGTAGTAATTCAGATTTTAATTTTTTAATATATTTATTAATATTAATAACTAACTGATTTTTATTTGGACTAAATTTTGATAAAACCCCTAATGCATTAACATCATTTTTAAATTTTTCTAATTTAGAAATTAATTCTAGATATGTTGAAATTTCAATTTTTGTATCTTTTAAATACCAAATTGTTAAAATTTCTGTAATTTCTTTAATATTCTTATTATACAAATCAAATACATTTTGGTAAGTATCTTTATAAATTCCTTTATCTTCATATTTTTGAAGATTCATTTTAATTGTTATAAAATCTCTACTTTTTCCAAATTTTGAAAATCTAATTCCATCAGGGGTAATATAAAATTCATTTTCAGATGTATATTCACTTTTTGCTTCAGTATATCCAATATTTAAAAGAAATTCTCTAACAATATCTGCTATATGCTTACGTTGATTATAAACATAAATTGTACTTTTCAAATCGCCATTTAATTTTCTCATTGGTTCAATATATTTAGGAAGACTTGAGATACTATGTTTAATATTGAAATTTACTGGTTGTTTTACTTCTGTCGAAATATATTCAGGTTTCCATTTTTGTGTGAATTTTTTATATTCATATTCTGAATCAATATCATACCAAGATTCCAAATCATCATCATAACCTTTAAGTCTAAGTTCTGTTACTTTTGCATCATATGCTTCTTTTGTAATAGATTCATTTTCATAAATATAATTATCAACAATAGTATATTTATTAATTTTAAAAATATTTAAGTCTTTTTCTAGTTCAACAATAACTTTATTATTTGAATACGAAATTTCTGTTCTTTCACTATTTACTTCATAAATTCCATTTGGTAATTCAACATAATATAACCCAGTATCTTGTTCAAATGCTTCAATTTCTATTAATTCTGTACTTTTCATTTTTATCCTTTATTTTACTAAAACACAGAGTTTTTAAATGCAAATTGATCATTTTACAGTTCTTTTTAATTCGCCAATATAAGTAAATCTAACTTTATTGATTGCAAAAATATCAGCTAATTCCTTCACCGTCATATCTTCAGTGATATTTTCTCCAGTTCCTCCAGCACATTTAACTGCTTGGATTAATGAATTATAAAAATCTAATTTTGCTTTTTGTTTTTCTATTTCATTTATATTTTCTTTTAAGTTGTTAATTTCATCTTGTATGTTCATTTTATTCCTTTATTATATTCTTGTAATTCAGTGAATTACACATATTGATAGTTCCTATATCTTTTAATAAATATTCTTTAGTTGGTAAATAAAATCCTAAATAATATTTAGAAGAATCACACAATAAATATTTATTATAATACATCTCAATATCATCTAATAGTGTTTTGCAGTTTAAAAAAGTACACAACTCAATAAAATTTTCAATTGATATGTTATTTAATGTTATATCTTTCATATAGTACCTTTTAATTTATATAATTTATTATATACAAACTAATATTAAAGTTTAATTAATCTATATTATATTTTAGCATTAATTCATATAGTTCTTCATTTGGGAATTTAGATGAAATTCAAAATGAATCAATATCTATATCTCCGTTTCTAACTCTTTCTGCATATTCATTAAAAAGTTTAAGAATTTCTCTAAGAGGTGAGAAATACCCTTTTTTACTGTACTTAATACTTCTCTTTAAAGTGCTAATTGGGCAAACTATATTCTGAATTCTTAAAATTTTCTTTTGGCAATCATTCTCAAATTGTTCATCTATTTTAATAAAATTAATTCCATCTAATGTATAAACTCTACACACAGAAAAATCAAATTTACTAACAACTTCATAAGGAGTTCCATAAGTCTTTAAGTACTTATTTTCTCGTGGTTTTATTAGTTGAATATTATTACATTGATAAACAAGTTCATTTTCTCTTTTTATTCCGTACATATTTGAAATAATTTGTTTTAAAGGTTCATAATCTTCTTTAGAAAAACAAAATATATCAAAATCTTTTATTTCTTCATCCTGAATTGTGCTTCTACAAGCCCCACCAGCAATAAATCCGTGTTTTTTAATTAAACCGTGTAATTGTAACAAATTCATTTATTTTTCCTTCCCGTCTAAAATCATTTGCACTTTTAGCATTTTTAAACCAAAAATTTTTTCTTCATCTGATAATTTTTCAAAATCTAATTTAGATTGTTTTAAATCTATTTTTTCTTTAAAGAAAAAATTTAATTTTTGTTTATTATTGTGTTCTTTTATAAGATTAAGCATTCTCTAAAGCCTTTAATCTTTGAATTGCTTCATCTAAATTATTGGCATTAACAACTTTAAAATAATCATCTAGTAATGCAGAAACCTTTAGTGCTGGCGCACCTGAATAATTCCAAGCTAATCTATCCATTCTTCTTAAATATTCACCTCCCGAAGAATATCCAGTGTAGTTAATATGTAATTTTAAAGCAGATTCAATTTCTTTTATAGTATTTTTGTTCATTATATGTCCATTTCAATTAATCTTGGTGTTAATCTTTTCATTTTATTTTTTCCTGTTAAGATGAACCATTTTTCATTTTCAAAAATATATGTATATTCTTCTAAGTACTCATCTATTTCTTTTAAGTTTTGAATTTCATAAATTGTTATATCTTCTCTATTTAAGTCTTTATAAAATTCACATTTATCTAATGTTTCCGCAATAGATGAGGCAGAACCATAAGAAATTAATTCTTTAACTTTATCTAAAGTGTAATAATTTTCTAAAAGAATTTTACCAACATATGAAAGATAACCATCCCAGTGACAATAAATGCCTTTATAGCATTTATTTTCTTCATCTTTGTACCAAATTGCGCTTCTTGTAGCCATTTAATATCCTTAATTTTTTATTTTATTATATACAAAAGAATATTAAAGAAGTATTAAAGTTCTTCTAGACTAAAAAAGCTAGATATTTCTATCTAGCTTTAAAATAAATTAAATTCTTTTTCAGTTATTGGATAACCTTCAGAATTATATGAATGTCTTTTTCTTTCCTCATATTGCTTATAAAAAATTCCACCTGGTTTTCTGATTCCAAAATCATCTGTTAAATCAAATACTCTAAATATTTTTTTATCTGGATGTAATCTTAAACCTCTTCCAATACTTTGCGTAATTGTAGTATAAGCTTTCAATGGGCTGATAAAAATTAAGTTAAATAGCCTTCGTATATTTACTCCTGCCGATAAAATTTGATAATTTGAAATTAAAATTTCGTTTCTTAAATTTATGCTTTTTATCTCTTTATATATAGAATAATTATCTATTAAATCTTTAACTAATGTATCTTTATAAAATTCATTTTCACTTAAAGTTATATGATTTGAATCTTCAAATTCAAAAATATAATGTTTTTCTTCAAGAATTTTTCTTGTTAATTCCCTTGTTTCTGCATTATCTTCGCCATTAATAAAATAAACACCATATTGTTTTTGAAATTCAAATGATTTTTTACCTGTTATATCTTTATTTTGAACTTCAACATCAGGATATAATTTTTTCATAACTTCAATAAAAGTATCTTTAATGTGCTGTGTGTGGCTACCTAAAATAATCGTGTTACCCGTATTTTTAACCTTAATTATTAAATCTGTTACAAATTCATTTCTTTTTTGGTGTTCTTTTATAAATGCTAATTGTTTAGCATATTGACCCTTAGGTAATGAATTAAATAATCTTTTTTCTTCATCAGTGTATTTAATGATAAATGAAATTATTTCAACTGGTGTACCTAGACCTCTTTCAATTAATTCACATGCTCTAATATATCTTTTTGGGAATCCAAACATACCAATTAAGTTCATTGTTGCTAAAGGGTCTTCTGGTAAGGTTCCTGTAACACCCCATTTGTATTTTGCATTATTAGTTAATTTAATAATTTGTGATACTTCATCACTAGCATATCTTTGAACTTCATCACATAAAATAAATTCAAATTTTGAAAGATGTTCTTTTCTATTTAATAAAGATTGCCATGTTGTTATTGTTAAAAATGTATCAAATGTACTTTCTTTTCCCCCACCCTGTAATTGAATATTGGATAAAAATTTATCTCTTTCTTTAGCATAATCTTTATGAAAATAATCTTTAAAATCACCGTATATTTGTGTTGTTAATGATATATTTGGAACACAAACTAAACCAACTTTATTTTTTGTATATAAAAAATACATTATCATAAATATCGCACAAGATTTACCTGCAGAGGTACAAGCTAACGACATTTGTTTAGGATTTAATAAAGAATCTTTTACAATTTTTAACTGATAGTCATAAGGCTCAAAAGGCATCATTGAAATAATTTCTTTTAAACTTGAATCTATTTCTTTTTCTGTAAATTCTGATTGTGTTTTTGGTAAATTTGGAATATTAAAGTTTTTTATTAAGTCTAAGTGCCCTGATAGTAATCTTAGAACAGATTGGTTACCGTGTTTTTTAACTTCTGAAAAATAATGAAAGGGACTTTCCCAGCCCCTTTGAACTTTAAAATTGTATCTTGCGTCAGGTTTTTCGGCTTTAAGAAAATCATGAACACCTTGAAGAGTTAATTTATCTGAATCATTTTCAGAAATAAGTAAAGTATAAGATTCATCTTGTTTTTGTATTATCAAATAATATCCTTTTTTTTCTTTTATTATATACTAAAGAATATTAATTTCAAATATTTACTTCTAAATAAGCAAAATATTTAAGTTCAAAAAATTCTTTAAATTTCTATTTTCTTATTTCTTAATAACCAATACATTGCAATATATTTTTTAAAATCTGAAGTTATCGGAAAGTCTTTTGTTTCTACATCATTTTTTAATTTATTTATTATATCATTTGGATTCATGTTTTTATTCATATATACAAATTGATATGCATAAGCCATTTTTTCATAAGGTGTAGAATATAAAAAATAATTATAAATTTTATTTATTTCTAAATTTAATTTATTTAATTCATTTGAATGCTTTAAAATCCCTCCATGTTCTTTTAGAAGTTTTATTTTCTTTTGGATAAGATCATTTATTTTTTCTATAGTTCTTTCTGATTGTTTAAAATATTCATTGGATTTTTTATGTTGTTCTTTATGAACCATCTCATGTCCAATCATTGCTTCAATCTCGTTAAATGTGTCTCTTTCTGAATACATAATAGTTATAGTATCTGTCTTTTTATCATAATGTGCATTTAGATTTTTGTTATCTTTTATAAAATTTATATTATATTTCTTAAATTCTGAGTTTAATTTACTTTCATCATGTGTATTTATTGAAATTAATTCAGGTTTTATGATTCCTTCATTCATAAATGCTTGTGTTTCTTTAACCCATTCTAATGTTGCTCCACAAGGAACATGATTATTTAGAATAGCTGATTTTCTTGTGAATTCATCTATTTCTTCCCAAAATTCTTCATTTGTTTGATCTTTTATTTCTTCTATTATTTTTGTAGTTTCCTTTTTATTTAACCATTCTCTAAATGTCATTTTATTCCTTTTTGAATTATTTATAACAACATAAAAACAGTTATTTAAGTTCAAAAAATTCTTTAAATTTATATTATAAATATTTTTAAAAAGGAGAATAATATGCCAAATGCCGTTATTAAAAGTTTTGCTAAAAAATCAGGTAAAACAGAAGATGAAGTTGAGAAGTTATGGGATAATTTAAAAGGTGAATATGGTGAAGATTATGCAAGAATAGTTGGAACTTTAAAGAAAATTTTAAAGATAAATGAAAATTTTAGAAATTGGCTTCAAGAAAATACTAATTTTATAAAATCATTAAAAGATAAGTACAAAGAATATTTTAGCACAATTAATATTTATGAATTTGACAATAAAATAAGTATTGATTTAATTATAACTAAAGAGAAAAATACTGGAGCAGGCACGAAGTTAATGACAGATATATGTGAATATGCAGATAAGAATAATAAAATTATAATACTTTCACCATCTGATGAATTTGGCGGAAATAAAAAGAGATTAATTGAATTTTACAAAAGATTTGGTTTTGTTGAAAATAAAGGGAAGAATAAAGAATTTGAGATATTTGAAAGCATGTATAGATTACCAAAAAGCAAATAGATATATGTTTTAGTTATAGAACTAAATAAAATTTAAAATAAGTTTTAAACTTAAAAGCTAGATAATTCTATCTAGCTTTAAATTTCATCCCATTCATTTAAAATTTCTGGTGATTTATATGTAATACTTGTTACTTCAAAATTATTACTTCTATTTGATGTCTCATCTGAAACACCTGCTTGTTTTTCTAAATGTTTATATGGATTTTCTTTAATTCCAAACATTGGTTCTTCATCAATATTTTCCAATCTATAATCACATAAATATTTAGCATAATCACTAATGCTATTTTTACTCATACCTAAAATTTTATCACCAATAACATCACAACTAAAATCAATTTCCCATTGTGTTGCCACTTTGAACATTTCTCTAAATGTTTCTTTGTGTTCTAAAAATAATTCAGGATTTTCTTTTTTTGCAATTTTAATTATATTTTCAAATATTGTACAATGCACAATTTCATCTCTTTGAATATATGAAATTTGAGTATCTGTTCCGGTGATTAACCCTCTATTTGCTAAATTGTGAAAAAATTGAAACCCATTATAGAAATAAAGACCTTCAAGCATATAATTTGCGATTACTGATTTTATAAAATTTAATTCTGAAGGATTATCGACAAAATCTTGATATATTTTGGCAATGAACTTATTTCTTTCTAGCATCAATGGGTGTTCCTTCCATTTAAAATATAATTCTCTTGATTTTTCTTTAGACATTAAAGAACTAAATATCCAACCATAAGATTTACTGTGCAATGCTTCATCCCAAGTTTGTCTTGATAATGCATAAACAACGTGTGGGTTTGTGACATAACCAGCAATATTTGGTAAATTGTTTGTTTGTATACTATCTAGAAAAGCTAAAAAAGATAAAATATTATCATATGCTTCAATTTCATCAGGAGTCATTCTGTTTTTATAATCATACTTATCTGAGTCCATACTAACCTTATGAGGTAACCAATTGTTATTATATAATGTATCAACACATTTGTGAAATATTTCACAATCTTTTGGTATATTTGAAAGATCTAAAATATTTGATGTTTCACCACCAAATATTTTTAAATCTTCAATAGCATTTGGATTAAATAATAGTTTTTTCTCTAATTTTTTATTGTAATTTGACATTAATTTCCTTTAAATTTATATTTTACTTTTAATTTGCACAGTCTGTGCAAATATGAGCCGAACCATCAACAGTTAGTGAATAATAAACTGCTTTTAATAATTTCTCTAAAAATGCTTTTAATATTGTATCTGAAATAGATTTAATACTTGGAGACATATCTGGATTAATTGTTAATTCCATACTAATTCCAGTATCAACCCATTTTTGAATTCTACTAGTAAATAAAATAATATCTTCTGTTCTATATTGAAATTTTGTTTTATAGAACCATCTTCTTTCTTTAATAAATTTCGGTAAAACTGGAACAATTAATCCATTTAGTTTTTGTGTATTATTTTTACTGTGTGTTGG
>Ga0247724_1000085_pt1 | contig 26473 bp, 26 predicted proteins | sample OKSTACKMC2E_FD_182776 | JGI IMG/M metagenome (GOLD analysis project Ga0247724, IMG submission 182776) | Subsurface sediment microbial communities from gas well in Oklahoma, United States - OK STACK MC-2-E | ecosystem: Environmental > Terrestrial > Deep subsurface > Rock core/Sediment | place... | reverse complement strand
GTTCGCCAGAGCATGTGAATTTGCAGTCTTCACCCTGACTCCTTGAGTTGGAAGAACGCAGCAAGGCAGCGCATCTTGAATACTGAATAGATTAACGATTGGCAGGGGCGCATGGAAATCCGACATCATCGGCGGTGGCCAAGCGGCGCTGTCTGCTGGGTACTATCTGCGCCGGGCAGGTCTGGACTTTATCATTCTGGATAACCAGGCAACGGCAGGCGGTGCATGGAATCACACCTGGCCATCCTTAAGATTATTTTCACCCGCCTTATACAGCTCGTTACCTGGCATCCTGTTTTCGACAAGTAAAACAGATGTTTACCCCCACAGACATGAGGTTATTGCATATCTGGAGCGTTATGAAACACGCTATCAGTTGCCTATCTACCGGCCACATCATGTGAAAACGGTGCTACCGGATACGCAACACAACTGCCTTAAAATGAGTGACGGCAAGTACAGTTGGCTGGCAAAAACAGTGATCAGTGCCACAGGCAACTGGAGCCATCCTGTAGTCCCAGAACTACCAGGGGCAAAGGTATTCTTAGGAGAGATGTGCCACTCTGCGTTTTATAAAGGAGTCGAGCACTATCGTGAGAAAAACGTTTTGGTGGTAGGTGGCGGGAACTCCGGTGCTCAGATCTTTGCTGAACTAGACGAAGTGACAACAGCAGTTTGGGTCACTCGTGAAGCCCCTCAATTTCTGCCTGATGAGGTCGATGGCAGGGTGCTGTTTGAACGTGCTACGGCGCGGATCACAGGCCAGGCGACTGATCAGCCGGTGGGAGGAATTGGCGACATTGTGATGGTGCCGCCGGTAAAGGCTGCACGAGAGCGTGGTGTGTTGCAAGCAAAGCCCATGTTTACCCATTTCACGCCGACAGGTGTTGTATGGCAGGACGATACAGAACAAGCTTTTGATGCCGTGATTTGGTGTACAGGTTTTCAGCCAGAGCTGAGCCATTTGGCAGCTTTAGGAATTCTGGAAGACGATGGCAAAGTGCTCGTACAGGACGGACAATCAATAAAAGAACCCAGACTCTGGCTATTTGGGTATGGAGACTGGGTGAGTCCAGGCTCAGCGACGTTGATTGGCGCAGGCCGGAGTGCCAGAGATAATATTCCAAAGCTGGTGGATTATATCAGGCAATCTCATCAGTGAGCTGAAAGACGCCAGAGTAGCCAAAACATCTCAAAATCACACGTTTACATTGAAATTTAATCTATTTATAACAATAGCTTAAATCACTTTTTGTGAAAAAAATTCAGAATCCCGTTGGACCCTCTTATTCCCGCTTCTCGCTCATAACTGACTGTCAGGTCAAATTGGAACCTCTGGGCTAAACTGTCAGACCAGGTTATGAGCTACTACAATTAATTGGATTCAATTTACCACCTAATTGCAACGGTAACTTGCTAGTCGTTGCAACGGGCCTGACCAGTAACTGACCGAAATACAGCCTAGCGAGGCTATCCAATTCCCTCGTTTGTCGACTCATGCTAAATTTTGACCCAATCAACTTTGAGGTTCAAAGCCCAACAAACGTAATACACCGACCTCCAAGGGTTCGCCACTCCAACCTTCGCTGCCATAATCAAACTTATGTTCGTCTATTCCAATAGTTACAATGCCGACGTTACCAGCAACAGCGATAACAGGTACGAATCCTGACAGCTGTTTAAAGCCCTCATCTGTTAGATGGTATTTCTTTAGCATGTCGAGTGTTTCCGTCTCTATCTGCAAAGCAATTGGCCAATATCCATACTTGCTCTTAAAGCCATCAATTGCTTGGCCTATTCGGACCAAGTTTCCACCAGAGCTTTTTACAAACTTATTCATTTTTATCCCTGTTTTCTGGATTTTCTAAAATTTATCTTGTGATTTAAATGCAAAGAACTCCATCACTTCTGTGGCTGTTCGATATACGCCATCACTTACGAAGAAACCAATTTTCTTCTCTTGTATTAACCTAGAAAACAATGCTTTTATATTTGCAGCCTCCTTCTCCGTTGGACAGATATACCATGCCTTCGAATATCGATTTAGCTCGATGTTTTTTAGATGTGCTTTGATGATCTCAACATACCGAGTGGGTGTTTTTCGAGAACGCTCAAACTCTATAGCGACAGTAACTTCTTTTCCTGTGTTCTTATCGACAAATGAACCTACAGCATCTGGATATACCGACCATCTGTTTTTATCTGTCGATTTTAATCCTTTTCCTGGTAGCAATCGATCTGGTGTCCACGATTCAAAATCTAGTTTAAGTTCACAATGCAACCGACACTCTTGAATACCTAAAGCATGCTCAATAGTTAGAGATTTCACACTACCTGGACTGTAATGTCGAAGGCTAGCATTAGCAATTTCATCTGGATCTAATACATGCATTAGGCCAGCAGACGTAATCCCCCACAGTGGTATTGCTCTTGAGCCCATAAATCTAATCTCATCTCGAATTATCATTCCACGATCTGCAAGCCTGTTTAACACTGTACGTGCAGCTCTTGCCTCTATATTCATGAGAGTTGCTAAGATTTTCGTAGTGCTAAACAGCTCTTCATTGAGCCAGGCTAGAATCCAATCCTCTTTCTCTAAGGCTCGTTCTTTCCTCACCTGCGGATCTCTTATCAAATATTTATTCACAATAATCTCCATTTGTTCTGCGAAATTGGGGGCCATCGAATTTATTCGATGGGGATTAGCTTCTCAGCTAATCCCCTGTAGGCACATCAAAGCCCCAGCTTGATTGCCGAAAGGCTGGGGGAGCCGCCTGCGTAAAACGGCCCCAGCCGTTTAGGTGCCCCAGCACCGTTAGCTGGTGGGGGGCTTGCCCCGCGCGTCGGCTAAGTGAGCTTGCGAACGACGCCCGACAACCCGCTTTCGGGGCGACGTTCAGGAGCGTTACGTATCGAAAGTTCACCGGTAGGGCCCCTGTCTGATCGGAACGACCAGGATAGGGCCGGTGAACTGCAGAGCAGTAACCAAGTGCCAAACGGTTAAGCGAAGCATAGACCATTGGCACGAAGCCCGCAAAGCGGGTTGTCGGGCGTAGCCAGACGCGCCTTGCAATGGGAGTGAAGCGTCCAGCGGAATGTACTGCGCAGCCCATTTTATGGGCGTAGTTCAAGGATAGCAAGGCGTCCAGACTTGATATCATCTTATCTGCGGTAGCAGATATCTCAAAATCTCGGTCTTGTTTCTCGCTCCGCTGCTTCGCTCTTAAATAAGGAGCGAGTGTTGTTACATAAAGAAACAGTGCGATACTTTTATTTTTTTCTGATCGGAAAATGGGTCAAGGGGTTGGTGCGGCCCGCAGCCGCTTTAGCGGCGAGGACTCGGCCCCTTGATGCATTTGGAGATCTGTTAGCCTTATCCTCGTGGTGCATGCAAGGCGAAGCCGCCGTCATGCTCCCGAGGATCAAACACGGCTGTTTGCGGGGTAGTCCAGAAGGGGCAGAGCCCCTGCTGGGTCAACTGAAGCGCAGCGAAAGGCGACAGATCAATTAACCTATCTCGCCTTTTGGCGAGGCATTATGCGACAGGAACTGTCGCTTTCTTTAACTGATTTTATATAACTGACTGGTATTTAATGTTCGACACTTAATATAGTTATCAACAGACACTTAAATTTCTTGTGGAAAAGAGAACGTTGGAAATTAAGGTTCTGTTCTGAGCAAAAATAAAATTTCATCGGAATTCCTGAGTAGAATTTTCTTTTACAACCGCCTAAAACGGCATCTAAGCGATTAATTTGAATATCAGGTAAGACTTTGTAGCTGGAGCACAAAAGAGGGTTAGGCTTCCTTAGAAACCTCTTCGTAACACTGCTCTCTGGTCCAGCTCGGGTTCGCTTGTTTGAACTCTGCAGCTCGTAACATTTTCTGCAGTTGGATCTTAGGATGTTCAGGTCGGGGGTCATTCGCACTTGGCCGCTTTGCTAACTCGGTCGGTGTCTTATTCCCTAGTGCAGCATTAAACAGACTAAACCGAGCTTTGCCGGTTTGAGTTTGGGGCTTGGCATATGCTTGCTGCTCTTGCTCCCAACTCTTTTCTTTTCGCTTTAATCGCTTACTGGCCTTATCACGTTCAAGCTTCAACATCGTGGCCAAACCAAATACACCAAACAGATGCTTTGAAATAGCTTTAACAGCAGCAAGTCCGCGCCAGGAACCATCAGCTTTCTTTTCTCTGGGTTGTGAGACAGTGACAAGCCCTGCCGCTTTTAAATCGTGTAAGGCCCGCTCGATTCGCTTTTGATGCATACCTGCATGCTTAGCGATCACATCAACTGTAAGGTTCACAAAGCCGTTCTTAGTTGGGATGCCGACACGCAGACTTGCAACGTCGGTGAACTTGAGCAAAGACGATAACAGGCAAATACAGGCTTCACGGCGTTCACTACGCTGCTGCCTTTCACTGCCATTTGCCAGATCTAATGAGGGAATAACTTTCCTGGGACGATAGTAGTAATCCTTCAAACGCTCCATACACAAAGTCAGAACGCGAGGTACACCACCCTTCCCTTTTTTTGCTGCGCTTTCAAGTGTCAAACGAGGGCTTGTCGGATCATGGCCACAAAAGTTGCCTCCGATATTCTCCCTGTCCATGTAGGCACGTGATGCCAAACCATTCCCCTAAATGCAAATTAGGGAAACCATACGCGACGAAATACACCCATATTGCAATGCAAACACTACCTCTTGCATTGCAAAACGATCTCTTTTGCATTGCAAAACACTCTCTTTTGCAATGCAAAGTAGGGTGTCTTGTTTCAACAAAATAGGGTGTTTTGTGTTGCGACGACAAGTGTTCTGTCGTATATTTACGGCAACACAAAGGCGCCCAATAGGTTTCCAAGTCTATTAGTTGTCTGTGTTGATTGAATGCTTTCGTGATCGCCAAATCTTTGGGCATTCAACCGTTTTTCGAGCCCGACCTTGTGTCGGGCTTTGTCTTTTTTAATCGAACCGAATAATTACTTCTTTGAATCCGATTTCCTTCGCATCTTGCAAAGCACCATGCAGGCGTTTGTAGATCTTCGGCTCGTCATCTCTTGCTTTGGTAATTTGCTCTTGGTTGCCACTCGCCTTGTCAAATACCATGATCCAACGGTCTTGCTCCATAGGCGCTGACTGTACTTTTGCGTTAAGCAATAAACCTTCGTCAAACAGAGTTTTTAAAAGTCTAATTTCCACGCCAAGCCCTATGCTAATAGTTTTATATACCATGACGAAACTACACTATGATCACCTCAAGGATCAATACCGATCTGCAAAAAAGATCGCGGCTACAAAAAGCGGTACTAAAAAAGTACCGAATTGAGCCTTGAATAGTCAGTACCAATACGGTATAAAAGTGGTACTAATTCAACGTTAAAAAAACACCAAACCAGTACAGGAATAGTACCAATGATCGTACTTATCGGCAGTCAGAAAGGCGGTTGTGGAAAATCTACAACCGCAGTAAATATTTGTGCTTATTTAGCGAAAAATGGCCATGACGTTGTACTGGTAGATGCAGATCGCCAGTGCACAGCAGCAAATTGGGCAATGGATCGGTCAGGCAATAAGAGCTTACCTGTCGTTCATTGCGTTCAAAAATACGACAATGTTCGTGAGACATTACTTGATTTAGACAAGCGCTATGAATATGTAGTGGTCGATGCTGCAGGGCGAGATAGCCGTGAACTACGCACCGGCATGACTGCAGCGTCTTTACTATTAGTCCCTTTCCGGCCTTCACAACCAGATTTAGACACTTTGCCTAATCTGCAGGAAATCATCACTCAGGCGAAAGATCTCAACCCAGAATTAAAGGTATACGGCTTAATCACGATGGCCCCAACCAATCCAGTGATTCACGAGACTGAAGAAGCGCGTGAGTACCTACAGGATTACCCTGAAATTAAGTTACTGGATACTATTCTACGTGACCGGAAAATCTACCGTGATGCCATGAGTGATGGCATGGGTGTTGTCGAAATGGGCAACCAAAAAGCCACTGAAGAAATCGAATCATTAATGAAGGAGATTTTCTGATGGTTAAGCGCAGAGAACCCCAAGCAACTGCAGCTCGACGCGAACCTACTGCAGAACAAATCGAAGCCTTTGCAGCAGCTGCAGATGGTGGCTCAGTAAAATCCACTTCAGTCACGCCATCGAAACCAGCTCTCGATCCAAATGCGAACCGAGATTACAAAGCCATTCGAGTACCTTTTAACGAGTTTGAATTTTCAAAACTTGAAGAACTGGCTTCATTGACCGGCAGGACTAAGCTCAACCTGATCCGTTGGGCAATGCTGAAACTGGCTGAAGAGGTGCAAAAAGAGCACCAAAACAGTACCAAATAAGCACCAAAACAGTACCGAAGCCAAGTGATATTTCTGGTTTTCATCATGCATTCAAAATAGATTAGATAAAGAAGAAACCATGCCTACATTAGACTTTAAGGGTAAGCAATTCGTTTACTCTCACCATTTAAGCGTCCCTTTTCGTGAACTATGCATCGACCCAGAGAAATCTCTTCCTGTACCAGGTAAAACGCCATCACTTGATGACAACCTAATCATTCATGGCGATAACCTTGAAGCGCTAAAGGCATTGCTACCAACACATGCAGGTAAAGTGGACTGCATTTTCATCGACCCACCTTACAATACAGGTAATGAAGGTTGGTGCTATAACGACAATGTTCGTTCTCCATTGATGCAGGAATGGCTTAAGAAATCAGCGAATCCAATCGATAACGAAGATCTTGAAAGGCACGATAAATGGCTATGTATGATGTGGCCAAGATTGAATTTATTAAAGGAATTACTACATGAAGATGGGCTCTTATTCGTATCTATCGACGACTGCGAAGTTGATAGACTAAATCTCATAATTGAAGAGATTTTTGGTTCAGATTCTGTCTTAGGCCGATTTATCTGGAAATCAAGGCAGAATAAAGATAATAGAAATACGAATGGGTTATCCAATGACCATGAATACGTGTTGGTTATCGGTAAACAAATTTTAGGTGACAGGCGTACAGGTGATGGCTTTTCTAATCCAGACAATGATTCCCGAGGCTCTTGGACAAGCGGGAATATGGTTGGGTTAGCATCAAAAGAAGATAGACCAAATTTGCATTATGATCTGCTGGATCCAAGCACAGGCATCAACTACGGATGCCCACCGAGAGGGTGGAGATATGATCGCAATACAATGGCAAGGCTGATTGCGGAGGACTCAATTTTATGGCCAGCAAAGCCTACCGGACGCCCGAGAGAAAAATGCTTCCTCTCAGATTTGAATGCCAGGACTAATGCTTCTTCAGTATTAGACATCAATATATTCACGAGAGACGGCACCGATGCCTTCGAAAGAGTTATGGGGCACAGAGAGTTTGCTTTTCCGAAACCACCGCAACTCATTCGCCACTTAATAACACAACATTACAATGAAAATGCAATTGTACTCGATTCTTTTGCGGGTTCAGGAACTACAGGACAAGCAGTTTTAGAAGCAAACCTTAGCGATGGTGGCAATAGACGTTTCATTCTTATTGAGTGTGAAGATTATGCTCATAAAATAACAGCTGAACGCATACGCAAGCTAATAAATGGGTATGAATTCACAGGGTATCAAAGAGATGAACTTTTATCTGAAAAAGTTACATGGTCGATTTTTGAGAAAAAACATTCTGAACTTCTAAAGAAAATAACAGCGATCGAAGACAGAGTGTCCACCAACTATGACAGCATCAAGAAAGAAATCAAAGATGGATTATTAACCGTTATTGGCGAACGAAAAATTCAGTCTTTTGCTCAAGGAATCTCAGGAAGTTTTACTTATTGCAATTTAGGAGAAGCAATACAAATAGATTCCCTACTTGCGGGCAAAGACATCCCCTCATTTGACGTCTTAGCTAGATATGTTTTTTATACAGCTACTGGCTGCTCCCTCACGCAAGTAGCAAAAGCATCTGTCGATGGTTTGATTGGAGAAACTGATTTATTCAGAATTCACTTATTTTACCAGCCTGATATAACTTGGTTACGCTCTAATGAAGCAGCGCTTAATATTGATAAAGTTAAATCTATTATCGCCAACAATCCCACTAAAAAACGCACAATTGTTTTTGCCGTTGCTAAATTTATGAGCCAAAAAGAACTCACAACGAACAGAATCGAGTTCTGTCAGCTCCCTTATGCTATCCATAGAATTATGGGGTCATAAGATGGAACTGAAGGACTACCAACAAACGGTTCTAACCAAGTTTGATTACTACCTTTCTAAGTTGGCCATCGAAAAAGAAGAAGCCGAAGACTTTGTTGCCTTTCAAAAAATGAAAGGCAAACCAGCAAAAATCGGCGACTTTTCAAGAACGACTTGGGAGCATCTAGTACAAGAGCGTCGGATTGAAACACTGCGCGATAATCAGGGCGAGTACTTTATTCCCGCTCATATTTCACGCTTTGATGGCTTGGACCGGACGATCCCAAATGTGTGCTTCAAAGTACCTACCGGAGGCGGAAAAACATTACTAGGCGCAGCAGCCGTTGAGCGGTTACAAACAGATTTCTTTAAGCAGCAAACAGGGATTGTCCTGTGGGTTGTTCCCTCTGATGCTATTTATAAACAAACATGGAAGCAACTGGCCAACCGTGAACACCCGTACCGACAAATTTTAGAGCGGGCATCAGGTGGTCGGGTTAAGGTATTAGAAAAGAATGATTCGTTCACACTGCAGGATGTAAACGGCTATTTATGCGTCATGCTGTTAATGCTGCAATCAAGCGCTCGGCAATCGAAAGAAACCTTACGGATGTTCCGCGACAGCGGCCGCTTCACTTCGTTTTTTCCTATTGAAGATGACTCAACGGCTAACCAAGCGTTACTGACTGATGTTAAGAATTTAGACTGTAACGACCTAAATGATTACGGCTGGTTAGATGGTATAGCTCCTGGCTCAGTTTCGATTAAGCAAAGCCTCGGTAATGTGCTGCGACTGGTTAGGCCGGTAATTGTGATCGATGAAGGGCATAAGGCATACAGCGATACAGCTCGTGATACCTTGTGTGGTTTTAATCCTAAATTTATCTTAGAGCTTTCGGCAACACCCAATGCTAATGGCAAACACCATTCAAACGTGTTGGTGAACGTTTCTGGTACTGCACTCAAAGACGAGCAGATGATTAAGTTGCCAATCAACCTGATCAACGAAGATAAAGGGGATTGGAAACACACGCTGACAGAAGCTTTCACCAAATTAGAAGATTTAGCAAAAGGCGCTGAGCAACTGCAGCAGGAAACGGGCCGATACATTCGTCCAATCATGCTGATCAGGGTTGAACGTACCGGTAAAGATCAACGTGACTCTGCTTTTGTGCATGCCGAAGACGCCCGCGAATATTTAATCAATTCGCTGGGTGTACAAGAGAACGCTATCCGCCTAAAAACCTCAGAAAAGGATGAATTAGGGGACGATGATCTACTGCTAGATAACTGTCCTGTCAGGTTCATCATTACCAAAGATGCGCTACGGGAAGGCTGGGATTGCCCGTTTGCTTATGTGCTCACAGTTTTATCAAAAATGACTGCACAAACAGCTATCACGCAGATGATTGGTCGTGTATTGCGTCAACCACATGCTACTTTAACCGGCAAGAATGGCTTGGATGAATGTTATGTTTTTACCTTCGACCAAGACGTATCACAGGCTGTTGAAGGTGTGAAAAAAGGCCTAGAAGAAGAGGGGATGGGCGACTTAGGCAGCCAAGTCAAAGCGAGTAACACACAGCAGAAAAAAGTTGCGACCAAAGAAACCTTAAAACTCCGAGCAAAATACCAAAGTCTGCCAAAAGTGTTCTTGCCTCGGGTCTTGCATAAGGACTGCGACTTACCAAACACATATCGACTATTTGATTATGAGCGCGATGTTTTAGGCATGCTCGATTGGGAGCAATTTAGCTTCATTAGTAAAGCTCAGGATCTGCAGTTAAACGACCAGAAACTACAACGCACCATAGCTCGCATCGATTACAAAAAAGATGAACACGAGCAACATCGTTTAGAGCTAAACGAGCCAATTCACGAGTACATGCTTTTTGACCCAGAGGCTGGTTTAGATATTCCGTTCCTGGTGAGACAGCTCATAGAAGTGATCCCAAACCCGTGGCAAGCCATGCGGATTTTAGAGGAAACTCTACAAGAACTGCGTGAAAAAGGATTTACCGATGAAGTCCTTTTCGCCAACCGGCTGGAAATACTTAAGCTGATGAAGCTAGATCTCAAAGAACAAGTTCAGCAGAAATCAGAATCGTTATTCCGGCAAAAGCTAAACGCTGGGGAAATCACTTTAAGATTGCAGGCATCTGCCAATGAACACTTAAATTGGGAACTGGCTCGAACCTTAGAAATATCGGTATCTGAAGATGATAAGGTTCTGAAACGTAAAGATGGTTCTGACTTAGAAAAAAGTCTGTTTGAAAAAGTATACCAAAGCGGCCTAAACAATCTGGAAAGGGACACAGCTTGGTATCTGGATAAAGCAGACACCGTACATTGGTGGCATAGGATAGCAGTGCATCAAAGAGAGTACAGCCTGCAGGGCTGGCAGCGACAAAAAGTCTATCCTGATTTGCTGGTTTGTATCGAAGAAGCCCAAACAGGCACCTACCGTTTTTCAGTGCTGGAAACCAAAGGTGAACACCTAAAAGGTAACGATGATACCGTGTACAAACGGAAGCTTTTTGAACTACTTACTGAGCATGCTTCAACTGCCGTTCAGGCAGGTGAACTGACTATTGAGGCAGCTACCGGCGGCATGCGCTTTAAAATGTTGATGGAAAATTCTTGGCAACAGGAACTCATTCCTGAACTAGTATAAAGCACTAAAACGGCACATTTTTAGTACCAAAAATGTGCCGAAAACACACTATTTATGTACCAATACCCTCGTAGGATGCGGAGGCAACATAGTTATGGATAGCTTAAAAATACCTTACGGTTTAAACGCTGCTGGGGAGCTGGTCTCAGTGCTCCACGCGACTAAAAACGAGTCTTACGACTGTCCAGCATGTAGATCGCCGTTAACGCACAGAGCGGGGCCGGTACGAACAGCACACTTCGCCCACCAACCAAGCGCTACTTGTAATCTCGAATCTGCTTTGCATATCACAGCAAAAAAGCTGATCGCCGATGCCATTCATGCTAATGCGGCTAAAAACCAATCGATACAACTGATCACTGCATGCCATTGCTGTACATCAGAAGTGGTGACAATTCTAAAGCCGCAAACCTTCACCTCTGCGCAAGAAGAAGTAAGTATCACTGACTATGTATGTGATGTTGTGGGATTCAGAGATAGAGCCATCGCATTAGCCGTGGAAATATTTAATACCCATAAAGTCGATGCCGAGAAGGGCTCGAAGCTGCCAGTCCATTGGATCGAATTAAATGCCGAAGATGTAGTTAAATCACCAAATACCTGGCGACCAACTCAGCACCGGCTAAAACCAGTTTTTTGCCAAGAGTGCAAAGATGACACCAATCGCATTTACGCATCAGCAGATAAGTGGGGCATTGCTAGAAACCTGTATACACCAATCACATTCAACCAGTTTTCAGCTTATGTCGCATCAACCATTGAGTGTTACAAATGCAAGGAAACGGTCCCTGTTTTCTGGTGGGATGGGGTGCCTTTTTGCGAAAAAACACCACCAGAACCAAAGCCTCCAACAGTCAAGTTTCGCGATTCTCAACGTTATGGCGGTGCTTACTGGGCAAACACTTGCCCGAAGTGTAAAGCCTTACAAGGCGATAACTTTGTCTTTCTATTTGCTGATGCACCTTTTCTACATATGCCAATGTCAGAAAATGCTGAGCCCAAAAAATCAGGTGTCACAGTACGCTCAGGACAATCTGCTGTATCCGAGTTCGTGAACATAATGACTAGGAATATAGGTAGATATTAACGATATGGAAGTGCTAATCCCCTATGCAACGCAGGTAAGTAGTGGCAAGTTTGTAACGCCTGACGAAGTTGAAAACGGCGAAAACTGCGGCTGTATTTGTCCGGCCTGTGATGCGCCAATGGTAGCAAAGCAAGGCAACGTAAATGTTTGGCATTTCGCTCACAAGCAAAAGTCTGTATCTGAAGACAAACCTTGCTCATTTAATTTCCGGCGCGGCTGTTTCTGGCTGGCGCGGCAACTGATCACTGATTCGCTTCAAGAACCGCTTAAACTTCCTGATTATCACATTTCGCTAAATGACCCTGCAGGTCTTAACTCAAAAATGGAGCTAGTAACATCAGCCTCAGCCAGAGTATTTGACCAAGTTAATTTTGAGCCAATGCAGCAGCACATGAGCAGTGATGAAGCAGAGCTAACACTCAATGGGTATACCTTGATGCTGGTGCTTGGGTTTAACGTCCAACACAGCAGTAGCTTTAAGTACGCAACGATTTTTGTCGATTTGAACGGTGCAGATCAGGAGTACAGAAAACAAAAGAGATCTCTTAAAGAGATTCTGCTAGACCGTATATTCCACCAGACAACAGCCAAGAAATGGCTGTACCATCCGAACGAAAAAAAGAAAAAAGACGATTTCGCTACTTATCTAAAAGAAGCTGATGCCGAACGGGCCCGAAGAGCTGAAGAACGCTTTAAATTTCAGCCCAAAAATTCAGTAACTAATGTACAACACAAGTCAGAAGCCCAACAACAGGCAAGCCATAGCGTAGATATCGAGGAGCGGCTAATTGATATGATTGGCCAAGCAGCACGACTATTCACTTTTGGAAATAATGTAGCGTTGCAATGCGACAATTGCTGTTACTTGAGTCCGCCTAGCGCGACATCATGCCAATATTGCCAGGGCAGTGAATTTTGTAAAATCGGGCTCTCAGATGAGTATTTTAAAGATATTAAAGGGAAATATTTACGGGTCGGGTATGCACATCAGTCAATAAAGGCCCTACCTCAGATGTACTAGCTCAGACTTGATCTGACAGTTACCAGTTTTGTGCTGGTGTCTGTCAGATTAGATTCGAGTCAGATTCTTTTCCGCCCAAACCCGTTTCCCATCAGTCAATGTATCAACTGGCGTTCTGCCGTTGCACATTTTGCCCTGATGAGTTCGTTCATTGTTGTAGTAAGACAGCCACTCGTCCAGATCTTTTTGCAGTTCCTCCAGCGTTTGGTAAAGCTTTTTGCGGAAGGTCACCTGATAGAACTCGTTCAGGATCGTCTTATGGAACCGCTCGCAGATGCCGTTGGTTTGTGGTGACATCGCTTTGGTTTTCGTGTGGTCGATATCATTAATCGCCAGATAGAGCTGGTAATCATGGTGCTCGACCTTGCCGCAATACTCTGTGCCACGGTCAGTTAAAATGCGAAGCACAGGCAACTGCTGTGACTCGTAAAACGGCAGTACTTTGTCGTTCAGTAGGTCTGCTGCGGTGATCGGTGTTTTCGTGGTGTAGAGCTTGCAGTGCGCGACTTTGCTGTACGTATCGACATAAGTTTGCTGGTAAATACGACCCACGCCTTTGAGGTTTCCGACATAAAATGTGTCTTGCGATCCAAGATAGCCAGGATGTGCGGTTTCAATCTCACCACAGGCTTCATCGTCGTGTTTTTTACGCTCAAGTGCCGCAATCTGTTCATCGGTAAGCTGAATACCATCACGAGCCACTTTGGCTTCTAAGGCTTTCAGGCGTTTCTTAAAGTTCTCTAAATCATGCCGCAACCAAATTGAGCGGACACCACTGCCAGATACAAACACGCCTTTTTTGCGCAGTTCATTGCTGGTTCTGTGCTGGCCATGGGCAGGAAAATCAACCGCATAAGCCATCACAGCTTGCTCTACAGATTCTTCGACACGGTTCTTAAGGTTTGGGTTTCGACGGTTTTTTTCGATGAGCGCATCAACGCCGCCATCTTCCACCAAATCGCGGTACCGATAAAACGTATCACGGGACACACCCATGACTTTGCAGGCTCTGGAAACGTTGCTCAGTTCCTCTGCCAGATTGAGTAAACCAGTCTTGTGTTTGATGATTGGATTGTTACTATGGAGCATGAGAGTTACCTTTTTGGTTTTGATTAAGGATTCGACACCCACAATCAAAACTGGTAACTCTCACCTTTTCAAGGCGATGTGTCAGATCAAGTCGAGACTAATTCACCTCAGACTAAGGGCCCTATAATTTAAAGTTTGTTAACTAAAATGGCAGCTCATTCTCGGCAACTGGCTCTCTTTGCATTGGCTCTATAGGACCACTCATTCTCAGCGCTACCGCTTCTAGCTCAGCATCAGTTAGTCGAGGTCCTGCCCACCCTTCAGCAAATTTTACGTTCTCAGATCTTGGTAATTTTGATAATGGTAGATCGCGAATTTTTATACGGCATGGCATTGCAGCACCTTCGCCAACGAAGATTGCTTCTTGTTGCACTAGGTTAGGCAAAATTCTTGTCATACCGGATAAACCATCCGGCAAAAACTTTGAGACTTGCTGTTGGTCAGATGCGTTTGTTAGCCTAAGCACAACCCATGTACCACATTGAGCAATTACGGTGCCTTCAATGTCTGCAGGTCGTTGACTAACAAGCATTAAACTTACACCGTATTTCCTACCTTCCCGAGCAATACGCTTTATAGAATTCTGAGCAGAAGCATATTCTGCTTCCCCTTTGTTTGGGACATAGCGATGAGCTTCCTCACAAACCAAAACTACAGGATCTCTCTTCCGCTCAGGCTGTGTTTGATAAACCTTGTAGTTAAACAACAATCTCGCGACCATAGATGTCAATGGCCCAGCCACCTCGTTCGGCAAGCCGGAGATGTCGATGATTCGTATGTCTTGTGAAGTGCCATTTAGGAGTGTCTTTTGGCCTACAAATTGACTCAAGATTTCGGTAAGAGAAATTTGCGCATCTCGCCAATTTCGCATCATAAACCGAATTCGAGGATCAAGTTTTAGAACAGCTAGCTTATCTAATACTGATTTAAAACTTTTAGCAAAATCTGTGGGCGAAATCGGTTGCAATAGACCCGCTGGAGCAGCTGTAGAAACGCGAGAGGCTTGAACGTAGAATATATGATTATATAGTTCATCTAAGCAAAAAGGTCTTGGTTTATCTCTATCAAATTGCAGAACATCTTCAAGTGAATACCCATTTATGACTCGTGGCTTTTCATGGTCATTCACATCAAAGGGTGCTTCTCCATGCCTAGCTGCAGCTGGAGCAACAATGCCCGCATGAACCATTCTTGCATGCGTTAGGGCTTTATAAATGATGTTATTTTGAGAAGTAGCTTCACTTTCAGTTTTACCAATAACAAGAGTTCTAAATTCGTCAGCCGATAAAAGCCAGTACGGTAGTGCGACCGTAATAGTATTGCCCTCATCATTACCAATTGGATCATAAGCCTTATAAATAACGGCCTGTTCTTTAAAAGCATTACCATATTCACCATGTGGATCGATAATAACGATTCGTGGCGATGTATTCGTATCTGGGGTTGGTTTATGTTCCAGCATGCTATGTATTAGCGCAGCTACAGCACCAGACTTACCAGAGCCTGTAGAGCCTAAAACTGCACAATGTAGGCCAAGCATCTTATCAAGATTAGCATGGCATGTTGTTCCTTCTGCTCCAACATAGGACCCAAAAGCGACCATTGGAGAAAAAACACCGAGTTTGTGATTTCCTTCTGCAGCGCTAAAAATAAGACTAGTTTCTTCTTTCGTTAGCAAATGAACCGACTGCAATGGTAAGGGATATGTTGTGACCCCTCTGGTTAGTTCAAGATTGCCAAGTGTTCCATTCCAGACTCCTTCAGCAAAAAGCTCAATTTCCATAAGCCGTTGGTCTGCATCAACTGGAATAGGTTTACCTTGCTCAATATATTCTTCAGATCTCATCCTTAGCAAAGTCACAAAGCCGAAGATTAGCCGACGTCCAAAATGGACTTTGACAATACTCCCGATCTGACCAACCGAATAAACTCTACCGTCGTAATTTTTGGTCAATTCGCCAACGTCACCTGATAACTCGACTTTTATTGTTGTTCCAGCGACTTCTACAACATGGCCAATTTTTAATTCAGGGATCATGCCAAAGTAATTCATTTTAATTGTGCCTCCGCACCATGCAGCAATGTTGCGATCAATCCCTTAAAGGTCCACCAATTTAAAGAACCATCTTGCTCCGGCTTAACAAGTAGCTTATTACCGCGGTATAAGCCCGAGGAGCTAACTACATACAACCGACTCCCCCAAGAGGAATTCTGCCATCCCTGTAATAGCTCATTCGCTTTATCAACAAAGGCAACTAATGTACTTTTACAATCAGGATTCTCAAACGAAAGGGCTAGTTCTTGATTTATATGCTCATCGCCAAAACTGTACCCACACGTAATAAACACATGGTCTTTTGTTAAAACTAATGCGCGTCTCAATAGCTCAAACTGACCAGAAAACGGGTCTCGCTGTGTCGCTACATACTTTGTAGACTGGGGATAAATGAGGACTCTTGATTCGCGCTTAGGGTATAAATCCAGATCTCTTACTCGCCAGACTTTTCCTTCTGTTCCAGAATACCAATCGATTGAACCATGAAGCTTTATGAGATGTGCCTGATAACCTTCGTTAGGTTCTGCATCTCCATACTTAAATTTTCTAAAAGCGACTGCGCCACCAGAAAATCCATCCCAATAAGGAATGCAGTTCAAGGCAAGAGCATCTTCAAGCAGAGTATCGTAGTTAGTTGTGAATAAACGAACTGCTCTACGGCGGTTTGCAACGCCCTGTGATGACAAGAATAAGGCATTGATAAAATCAATATGGTGGTCAACTTCGACAATTGGTTTCTGCAAATTGCCAATCAACTCCGGTTCTGCGGCTTTTTCCTTTTTATAGCCATATCTAACAGTATCAGAGATTAATTTAAGAACTTCGGCATGCGCATTCTTCATTTCATCTAATGAAACTGGTTGCTCTGCGAACACCAATAATTGATCAGCTTTCCGTTCCGCAAGTGCAATGTAATCACCTAAATGACTAAGGTAATGCTCGATATGGGAATTATTCGGAAGCTCGTTTTTGACTTGATTGAACAGAAGCTTCAAGGGTTCTGAAGCTGATTGCTGAATCAGAACCATAACTCGTTCAGTGAGCGGATACATTAAAGGAATGTTAGCATCTACGCTAATTCCCGCACCAAGCAGCCAGGACTGATTGCCTGCAGCCAACAAACTATCAAGTTGTTGGAGTGAATCTTTCACATCATGTGTGTTCATTGACTTCTATCCCTAAAGTTTATGAACCTAAAATATCTACAGATGCTTTATTTGTACAGTACTGGATTACCTATCCGCAAAGGATATCAATATTTCGCAGTTTAATTGTTATCGCAACAATTGCTCAGGCTCCACACCTAAAGCGTCCGCTATTTGGTAAATTTTTGTGAGTGTCAGATTAATCTCACCTCGCTCAATCTGCCCCATATAACTTCGGTCAATTCCAGCCAGATTAGACAACCCCTCTTGAGATAGGCTTTTATCCTTTCGTAAAGCACGAACCTTCACACCAAAAGCAACTAACCGTGGATCTCGCATACATAGCCCTGCACAAAAAACAGAACTATCACTACTTGTCGGTTATATCACCACGGGATATATCCACCATTTGTACTACAGTTAAAATATTGAAGTCACCAATGACAGGAAAATTATGCAAATACAAAGTCTGTTACACCGGCAAGGTGGTCATTGTTTTTACTGCAGAAAACCTTTAGCCATGCAAGATGCATCTATTGACCATGTGATCCCGCAATGCATGGGGTTCTATGAAGGTTTCACTAATCTGGTGGCATGCTGCCGTGAAATAAATTCTCTCTTCCAGGGATTACCTCCCAAACATAAAATAGAGATCGTATTAAATGCCGGTGGACTTTCTGCATGCCCGAAGGACTTGGAAAAAAATAACCTAGAAATCCGTAGACGGGAGATGAAAATCAGCAGCGCGTTTAATGAACCGATGTATGGCTCAGGATTACAAACTGCAGTAAGACCCCAAGAGTCAGAACGTCAGTATAAGGACAGAATTTCGCAGGAAGAAATGAAAAGAATACAAGAAATGGACGAACATTTCGTACAGAGTATGGAATTACCTGACGAAGCATATCCTCTTGAGCCCAACTCATTTTTTGAGGATTTTGGTGGCACAGAGGAAACATAAAAGTTTTCAGGATGAAGGCTTTGCCTTCTGCGGCCAGTATTCTGGCCTGAGTTCCCGCTTCGCTGCATCGTGGCCAAGGCCACGATTCGGAATTACCCGTAAACAGCAACATCACCGCACAGTTCTCAGAATTTAAATCGAATCATATTTAGAAAACTTCAACTTGAGTCGTTCAACGGTTGAGCGCCATTTATCTGTTGTCGGTTTACAGACGGTATTCTGATTCCCAAACAGCCCAATCTCTTGTACAGCTCTTTCAATAGGAACAGTATCTAACCAACGGATAGGAACAAAATACTCACACGTCTCCGGATCATTGATATTTTCGGCATGATAATCAGCACGTCGAACGACATGCATAACGGGCTTTTCTCCTTCAGAAGTCATTACAGTAAATGTGGATGCCGGCTGGCAACTTCCTGTGACAATGCCAACACCGACAAAGCCCCTTCCTGGCACTTTGACCCAAACCCGATCACCAGTACTAAGAAGCTGCAAAGTTTTACTGTACCAAGCGCCGCCACCGCCACAGATAAAACCAAACTCCACAGCATCTTGCCATGAGCGAGCAACACTATCACCGTAAGAGCAGTAAAACTCGCCATTCCAAGGCTCTCTATCTGTTCTAACAGCTATCGATGCATGGGATTGTGTTTGTACAGGGTCTAACAACCAAGAGCGACTGAGTATCTGCTCAGAGCCAATAGAAAAAACCTGAAAGCATAGAACGTTAATCGCAATGTCACGTTCATTGAGGTAAGAAACAATCCGCTCTGAGCTTGCGTCCAGTGAGGACGCGACAATAATAATTTGGTGAGATTGGTTTATCGTTTCTTCATCTAAAGGAATACCAAACCGGATTTGGAAATCAACTGCCAAATTCGCATCTGACTTTGTAAACCGCCTATATATAGCAGCAAGATCTTCAGGCTTTAGCTTTTCAACCCAAACGGCATAGTCCAACGACTGGGCTACCACATCGCGTGGTGTTCGATCTCTCTTAAGCTCGATGAGGACTAAAGAACCATCCGGCGCAATTGCTAGCAGATCAATCCGCCCGCCATAACCAGTATCTTCCTGACGACCAATAAGCATCCATTCGTCAGACAGTAGCTTCGGTGAAGCAACTATCATATTTTCAAGCAACTGCTCAGTTGCCAGGTTGGACTCTACAAGTTGCTCTGGTTGCGTACCAACTTTCCATAATGCCGTGCGAACTGGCATAAAATGCTACTCCTGAATTGCTTGTACTAAAAATGGTTACCCTATGTTGCCTGATTTAACCTGCAAATACGGTTAATCACCTAGCTGCGGTCATAAAAAAGGCCGCTGTGGTGTAGCGGCCTCAGAGTCAGCAATTATTGATGATTAACATTCAATCCAATTAAATTGTAGCCTTTTCTGACGTTAGAGGAAATGCTGTTTGATTAAGCAATTCAGTAGCTATAACGACCAGGCTTTATCTTCACTCGGCTTGTATCTAGATTCCCTCAATTTGAGAGAGGCGCAATGCGCTACAGCTTTAGCCCTATGCTCTTCATTTGGAATCGATTCAACTACTTCAGGTTTCTGGCAGTCAATTTGTGATACATCAAAAGGCTCAGGCTGATTTTCACAACCATACAAGGCTACTAAACAAGTAAAAAATGCAGATGTTTTAATGCTCATTGTCCAATCCTTAGCAAGATTTTAAATCCTTTTTTCAGATAAAAATCTGAGACCAATAGAGTATTGCAAAGCAAAGATATCACCAACTAAAAAATAAACAAAAGCACAATTTGGTACTAATTTAGTACCATTTTGGCACCATTTAGGTGCTGTTACAGTACCGAAAAACCCACAGTTTTGAGCAAATTTGCACCAAGCTCGACACTGAGATACAATGTATCTCACAAGTTATAGGAGGTTATCATGGCTACTACAGCAATGGTGCATGTTCGCATTGATGAAAAGATCAAAGAGCAAGCTGCAGAAACATTAGCTTCAATGGGTTTAACAGTATCTGATGCTGTTCGGGTATTCCTAACTCGCGTAGTTGCAGACAAAGAATTACCTTTTTCCATCAAAGCACCTAATGCAGAAAGCATGACCGCAATGGCAGAAGCAAACTTAATTGTTAAAAACCACAACGCTCGCTTTGAAACGGCAGATGATTTGATTAATGACATCGAAAAAAACGGCCGCTAGTAAACGGGCCAATTTGCCAAGGGCTTCTGACTATACGAAAGAGTTTCTAAAAGACTGGCAACGACTATCTCAATCCGGAAGATACGACATGAACCGCCTTAAAGAGGTGATGTTTATGCTCATAGCAAATGACGGACCATTGGCTGCAGAATGGTTAGACCATTCATTAAAAGGTGACTGGGATGGTTTTCGAGAGTGTCATGTTGGTGGTGATTTTTTGCTTATCTACCGTATAGACGATGTTGGTAAATACGGACTAATAGTCTTTGTAAGAGCCGGTACACATTCAGAACTCTTTACATGACATTACACTTACTAGAAGACTAATTCGGCGCGAAGTTGCATGAGTAGTTTTAACTCATGTATACTTAACTGGTAAGGGCTTTAGTAACGAACATCTCACAGATAAAGTACGTTACTACTTAAGACACAAGCTGAATGTGGGTAAGCTTGTTCGATAGTTACACTTACAGTGATCTCTGACCCCTAAGCGCTAAAGAGATGCCACGAACTATCATCTATGGCCCGACTAGTAATGCTAGTTGGGCCTACTCATATCTGGAGCTGCGCAATTTTTATCCCTTTCGGGTCTTTTCTTGTGTAAGCAGTCACAACGCTATAAATGAACCCTGAACCTTCCCTCTCTTCCTGTAAAACGACCATCCCTTGGCTTGTATTAAGCGTAATAATTTTTCCTCCGCCTTGGTATAGCAAAATGTCAGCGCCTGGAACAAGAATATCTAATACCTTTTCAGGGATCTGCTCAGGTGTTAATCCTGGCCACTCTCCCCTATGTTTGTCCCATATATGCCTAGCACCGAATGCTCCAGCTTTATGAGGTCCAAACCCAGGCAAACCCAACTTGAGATAAATCAAACCTTCCGGCACATGGCTATTGAGCGGCACAGTGCCAAAGCTCATGAGTCCAGTTCTAGGATTAATGATCCTGGTCCCTTTCTTGTTTTGCGTCGACATAAGCGCACTAGTTATATTTGCAGCAGCCAAAGAGTTACTCATCTTTTCGCCTTCTACTTAGCAACTTATTCATCGAATTTCGCCCCAACCTCACTCATCCGACCAATCAATGCGTTATATAGTTGATCTTTTGGTCTTGTTTCATAAACTTTTTTTATTACTGACAAAGGGTTAACTAGCAGCAAGTAATTAAAAGGCCCACTAGCTCCCTCTTTCGATTTAATGAAACCTAATTCTTCAAGCTTTTTCATACGAATCAGCCAAGTAGTAACGGCTCTTTGACCAGAGAATCCAGCCTCAAAAGCGAACCGTTCTTTGTCTTTTACTTCAAGAAATCCCTCATCAAACACATTGCACCATAAAGACAAATACACACCAGATAGCGGTTTTCCCTTCTCCGCTAAAACATCCATAATTGCGTGAATTTGCGGCATTGTTCTCGGTAACGTTGTGTACCCATCCTGCTTCAATCGATTCCAAATAGGGGTGCTATCTAAAGTTTCCTTATCCCAAAGACTCTCTATTAAGCTTTGTCTTTTTTCTGACTGTTTTTTCCGACCAACTTTTATTGCTATTGCTGACATAATCACCTCCACCAGAAAATAATAACACAAAAAAACCTTTAATATCAAAGAGTTAATTAAAAACACTGCGTAGATAAGCACATTTTAATCAAATAACTCAAAATGCAAGATGCACAAAAAATATCACAATAAATATCGAGATGTAATTTTAATTACACAAAATTTATGTAACATCATGCTTTTAATTAGATTATTCTTAAAACTACGTGCTCGACGTCCTCATTATGTCCTCTCAGGTGCTCGCCGTGCTGATAGTGCTCCATGAGAGTCGAGAGAGATCACGTATAGGAATTACGTCAAAAAATACTAAGTATAGGGACCGCATCCTGATGAGAATTCCTGATGTATGAACTAGACAAAAAACGATCCTTTTCTGGACGTTCAAATCATCCATTTTTCGTGTCATTTTCAGAAGACGACTGCACCAGTTGATTGAGTGTAGCGGCTGTTGTGCAGCCAGCTCCTGACAGTCCAATATCAGAAGTGATCTGCACCAATCTCGACTATGCTCAATACTCGTGTGCACCAAAGCGAGGTGAGCATGACGACCGACACCCCACGGATTCCCGAGCAAGGCGTGGCCACTCTGCCTGATAAGGCTTGGGAGCGTGCGCGCCGTCGTGCGGAGATCATCGGCCCGTTGGCGCAGTCGGAGACGGTCGGGCACGAAGCGGCCGATATGGCTGCTCAGGCGTTGGGCTTGTCTCGGCGGCAGGTGTACGTTCTGATCCGGCGAGCCCGGCAAGGCAGCGGCCTCGTGACGGACCTGGTCCCCGGCCAATCCGGCGGTGGCAAAGGCAAGGGGCGCTTGCCGGAGCCGGTCGAGCGCATCATCCGCGAGTTGCTGCAAAAGCGGTTCCTGACCAAGCAGAAACGGACTCTGGCAGCGTTCCACCGCGAGGTCGCGCAGACTTGCAAAACGCAAAAGCTGCGGGTGCCGGCGCGCAACACCGTGGCATTGAGGATCGCCGGCCTCGATCCGCGCAAGGTCACTCGCCGGCGGGAAGGCCAGGATGCGTCCCGCGGCCTGCAAGGTGCTGGCGGCGAACCTCCTGCCGTGACAGCACCGCTGGAGCAAGTACAGATTGACCACACGGTCATCGACGTGATCGTGGTCGATGAGCGCGACCGGCAACCGATTGGCCGCCCGTATCTGACCATCGCCATCGACGTGTTCACCCGCTGCGTGCTCGGCATGGTCGTCACGCTGGAAGCACCATCTGCCGTCTCGGTCGGCCTGTGCCTGGCGCATGTCGCCTGCGACAAGCGCCCCTGGCTGGAAGGGCTGAACGTGAAAATGGAGTGGCCGATGAGCGGCAAGCCCAGGCTGCTCTACCTGGACAACGCGGCCGAGTTCAAGAGCGAAGCGCTACGCCGAGGCTGCGAGCAGCATGGCATCCGGCTTGACTATCGCCCGCTCGGGCAGCCGCACTACGGCGGCATCGTGGAACGGATCATCGGCACGGCGATGCAGATGATCCACGACGAACTGCCGGGAACGACCTTCTCCAACCCTGACCAGCGAGGCGACTACGATTCCGAAAACAAGGCCGCCCTGACGCTGCGCGAGCTGGAGCGCTGGCTCACATTGGCGGTCGGCACCTACCACGGCTCCGTGCACAACGGTCTGCTTCAGCCGCCGGAAGCGCGCTGGGCCGAGGCGGTGGCCCGCATCGGTGTGCCGGCCGTCGTCACCCGCGCCACTGCCTTTCTGGTCGATTTCCTGCCCATCCTCCGCCGCACGCTGACCCGCACCGGCTTCGTCATCGACCACATTCACTACTACGCCGACGCGCTCAAGCCGTGGATCGCACGGCGTGAGCGCTGGCCGTCCTTTCTGATCCGGCGCGACCCGCGCGACATAAGCCGCATCTGGGTGCTGGAACCGGAGGGGCAGCATTACCTGGAAGTCCCCTACCGTACTTTGTCGCACCCGGCTGTCACCCTATGGGAACAAAGGCAGGCGCTAGCGAAATTGCGGCAGCAAGGGCGCGAGCAGGTGGATGAATCGGCGCTGTTCCGCATGATCGGGCAGATGCGCGAGATCGTGACCACCGCACAGAAGGCCACGCGCAAGGCGCGGCGCGATGCGGATCGACGCCAACACCTCAAGGCGTTGGTTCCGCCGGACAAGCTGACTCCGCCAGAAACGGACGTTGCGGCCGCGCAGGCAGACAACTTGCCGCCCGCCAAACCGTTCGACCAGATTGAGGAGTGGTAGCCGTGGACGAATATCCCATCATCGACCTATCCCACCTGCTGCCGGCGGTGCAGGGGCTGGCTCGGCTGCCGGCGGACGAGCGCATCCAGCGCCTTCGCGCCGACCGCTGGATCGGCTATCCCCGCGCGGTCGAGGCGTTGAACCGGCTGGAAACCTTGTATGCGTGGCCGAACAAGCAGCGCATGCCTAACCTGCTGCTGATCGGCCCGACCAACAACGGCAAGTCGATGATCGTCGAGAAATTCCGGCGCACGCATCCGGCCAGCTCCGACGCCGACCAGGAGCACATTCCGGTGCTTGTCGTGCAGATGCCGTCCGAGCCTTCGGTGATCCGCTTCTACGTCGCACTGCTCGCCGCGATGGGCGCTCCCTTGCGCCCGCGCCCACGACTGCCGGAAATGGAGCAATTGGCGCTGGCCTTGCTGCGCAAGGTCGGCGTGCGCATGTTGGTGATCGATGAACTGCACAACGTCCTGGCCGGCAACAGCGTCAACCGTCGGGAATTCCTTAACCTGCTGCGCTTCCTCGGCAACGAGCTGCGCATCCCGCTGGTCGGTGTCGGCACGCGCGACGCCTATCTGGCGATCCGGTCGGACGACCAGTTGGAGAACCGCTTCGAGCCCATGATGCTGCCGCTGTGGGAGGCCAACGACGATTGCTGCTCGCTGCTGGCCAGTTTTGCCGCGTCGCTCCCGCTGCGGCGGCCTTCCCCAATTGCCACGCCGGATATGGCCCGTTACCTGCTCACGCGCAGCGAAGGCACCATTGGTGAATTGGCGCACCTGTTGATGGCGGCGGCGGTCGCCGCCCTGGAAAGCGGTGAAGAAGCGATCAATCACCGCACGCTCAGCATGGCCGATTACACCGGCCCTGGCGAGCGGCGTCGGCAGTTCGAGCGGGAACTGATGTGAAACCGGCAGCACGCTGGCCGCTGCATCCTGCTCCCAGGGAAGGCGAAGCCTTGTCCTCATGGCTCCAGCGTGTCGCCGCCCGCTACCAGATGGACTTGTATGACCTGCTGGAGCACGACCTTGGTCACGGCCGGGTCGATGACCTGGATACTGCGCCACCTCCGGCGCTGCTGACGGCCCTCTCCCTGCGCAGCGGCATTGAGCTGGAGCGGCTGCGTTGCATGAGTTTCGCTGGCTGGGTGCCGTGGCTGCTGGACAGCCTCGATTCCCGGATTCCAGACGCGCTGGAAACCTATGCGTTCCAGTTCTCGCTATTGCTGCCGAGACGCGGCCGCAAGACGAGATCAATCACGAGCTGGCGCGCCTGGCTGCCAAGCCAGCCGATTCACCGCGCCTGCCCGCTTTGCCTGAACGACTCGGAGGATCAAGCCATACTGCTCGCGTGGAAATTGCCGTTGATGCTGAGCTGCCCGCAACATGGCTGCTGGCTGGAATCCTATAGTGGCGTGCCGGGGCAGTTTCTCGGCTGGGAAAACGCCGATGCGGCCCCACGCACGGCCAGCGACGCGATGGTGGCAATGGACCGACGTACTTGGCAGGCGCTGACGACGGGTTACGTCGAGCTGCCGCGCCGACGCATTCATGCCGGCCTCTGGTTTCGGTTGCTGCGCACCCTGCTCGATGAGCTGAACACGCCACTCTCGCAGTGCGGGCCTTGCGTCTGGAGCATTCGCCATGTCTGGGCGTGCTGCGGCCATCTACTGCGCGCTGGACAAAGCCAGTGGCGTCCCTACGAGATTCTGGCCCCGGCGGTGCAGTTACAAATGCTGGAGGCGGCGGCTACCGCCATCGAGCTGATCGAATCGAGCGTGGTGCGTCCACACGGGGAGTTGGGAGCACTGTTCTTGTCGGAGCCGCACACCGGGTTCACCAATGGCCTGCCCGAGAAGAAACGTAAGCCTGAGCCTGTCGATCACTGGCGGGAGGCGGTCAAGGCGCTCAACGAGGCTATCGCCGAGGCCCGACATAATTGCGAAACGGCCCGCTCACTGTTCACGCTGGCGTCTTATGGGCGGCGCGACCCCGAGTCCCTGGATCGCTTGCGCGACACGTTTGCCCAGGAGGGCATTCCCCCGGAATTTCTGTCACATTATGTTCCTCGCGAACCCTTTGCATTCCTTAGTATGAATGACGGGTTAAGTGACAAAATTTGACGATCAGAACTTTCCAACCCACACTGTCACATAATCGAACGTATACGTGACGGGTGAAAAGGTGCTGATCGGCTACATGCGGGTATCGAAGGCGGACGGATCCCAGTCCACCAATTTGCAACGCGATGCGCTCATCGCCGCTGGTG
>Ga0247724_1000084_pt1 | contig 26525 bp, 22 predicted proteins | sample OKSTACKMC2E_FD_182776 | JGI IMG/M metagenome (GOLD analysis project Ga0247724, IMG submission 182776) | Subsurface sediment microbial communities from gas well in Oklahoma, United States - OK STACK MC-2-E | ecosystem: Environmental > Terrestrial > Deep subsurface > Rock core/Sediment | place... | reverse complement strand
GACCAAGGTCATTTAGCCGGGCTTGGTGAGCAGGAAGAAGGCGCTGAATTAGTACTGCAGGCGCGTCGAGCCTTTGCTGCTGATTGGCGCTATTGGCTGGTTGGTCGCATCGTGACAGGCGGCGACGGCAACCTTGCCCTGTTTGGTGTGGGTCGTCGTTTTGGCGACCAGAGCGACGGTTCAGGCTCTGAACTGAACCTGGTCGCAGTTGTGCACGACAGCGAATACGCCAACAAAGGCTTCGGCATCAACGCTGCACAATCGCAGGCATCCGGCTTGTCAGAAACCAGTCTGAGTGGCGGGCTGCGCTCCTTCGGCATGAATTACAATTTCCGCCATGTGGTCAATGACAACTGGCAGATTTACGGCGAAGCACTTTATGAGTATTTCAGCAGTGAGGTCCGGGATAGCCCGATCGCACGCAGCGACTATGAAGCTGAAATCGGCATTGGCTTCATTTACGTCTTTTAGTGAATGGCAAAGCTATCAGCGCTTCCGCCCGGAATGATGCTTTGTCGGGCATGTTGACCTTGCATCGTGATGCCGGTTTCCCGACCGGCATCACTTTTTATGGCTGCAGGATCAGGCGTCGCCATCATGCCCCGGCTTTAACGCCGCACGCAGTTGCTGCAATTCTTCCCGAATCGCTTTCAGCTCGGCATGTAGCTTTTGTTGTTCCTGCTGTTCCGCCTGCTTATCCTGCTCGCGTTCCAGCGCGTGTTCTTCTTCGCTGAAGGTTTGCATGGTGTTGACGATAATCGCGATAAACAGGTTCAGCATGGTGAAAGTTGCGACCAAAATAAAAGGCACAAAAAACAGCCAGGCATAAGGGAATTGCTCCATCACCGGCCGGGCGATGCCCATCGACCAGCTTTCTAATGTCATCACCTGGAACAGGGTATAAAACGATGCGCCGATACTACCAAACCACTCCGGAAACGCGGCACCAAAAATCTTGGTGGCCATCACGGCAAAGACGTAATAAATCAAAATCAACACCAGTGCGATGGACGACAAGCCGGGCAAAGAACCCAAGAGCGCCGACACCACCCGACGCATCGATGGCACCATCGACAGCACCCGCAGAACCCGCAGCACACGCAAGGACCGCAATACAGCTAAGGGGCCAGAAGCCGGAATTAAGGCAATAGCAACAACGGCAAAATCAAACAAACTCCAGGGATCTTTAAAAAATGCCGCACGGTAGGCAAAGATCCTGAGCAGTAACTCCACGACAAACACGCCCAGCAACAACTTATCCAGCAATAGCAGCGTGCTGCCATATTGCGCCATCAGCGCTGCTGAAGTTTCCATGCCGAGCAATACCGCATTGAGCAAAATCAGCGCCAGGATAAACTGGCCAAAACGCGGTAATTCGACAAAAGCTTGAATACGCGTTCGCAGCGAACTGCTATCAGACTGTGTGTTTATTTCCATAACAGGCTCCTTGAGATAAATTGCGGCGATTGTAGCGACTCGCAGGATCGAAGCACAGCCTCCAGAGGCCGAAAAACCAAGCCTCCGACAATTTCTCCGGCGAAAAAAAGCCGGCAGGTCGCCGGCTTTATCCGTCGTTAAAAATTCAACAGATTATTGCACTTTCGCCACTTCTTTCACGCCCATGTTCCACAGCGTGAAACCAAAGGTATCGGCGGTTTGTTCAATGGTTTTCGATACCGGCGTACCAGCACCGTGACCGGCATTGGTTTCAATCCGGATCAGTTGCGGATTAGTACCGCCGGCTTTAGCCTGCAGCTCAGCAGCAAACTTGAAGCTGTGCGCTGGCACCACGCGGTCATCGTGGTCACCGGTGGTGACTAAAGTCGCCGGATACGCCACGTCTTTTTTCACGTTATGCACCGGTGAGTAGCCTTTGAGATATTCAAACATCTCCTTGGACTGCTCTGCTGTGCCGTAGTCAAAGCCCCAGCCTGCGCCAGCCGTGAAGGTGTGATAACGCAGCATATCCAATACGCCCACAGCCGGCAGTGCGACTTTCATCAGATCAGGCCGTTGTGTCATCACAGCACCGACTAACAGGCCGCCGTTGGAGCCGCCGCGAATAGCCAGTTTGTCGTTTGACGTGTACTTCTGCGCCACCAGGTATTCACCGGCTGCGATAAAATCATCAAAGACGTTTTGTTTTTTCAGCTGAATACCGGCTTCGTGCCAGGCTTTGCCGTATTCACCGCCACCGCGCAGGTTTGGCACTGCGTACACGCCGCCCATTTCCATCCACACCAGGTTGGCAACGCTGAAGCTTGGCGTCAGGCTGACGTTAAAGCCGCCATAGCCATACAGCATGGTTGGGTTGCTGCCGTCCAGTTGCAGGCCTTTTTTGTGCGTGATGATCATTGGCACTTTAGTACCGTCTTTCGAGGTGTAGAACACCTGCTTAGACTCATAATCGTCGCTGTTAAATTTCACGGCCGGTTTGAAGTGTACTTTGGATTCACCGGTGGCCGGGTCATAGGCGTAAATCGAGCCAGGGGTGTTGTAGTTGGCAAAGCTGAAGTACAACACGCTGTCTTTGGCCTTGCCGTCAAAACCGCCGACGCTACCAACGCCCGGCAGCTGCACGTCACGCACCAGCTTGCCGTCGTAGTCATATTGCTGCACTTTGGAAATGGCATCGACCATGTAAGTCGCGAAGAATGAACCCGCGCCTTTGCTGACTTCCAGTACATTGGCGGTCTCAGGGATCACATCTTTCCACTGGTCTTGCGCCGGTTTGGTCATATCAATGGCGATCAGCCGCTGATTTGGCGCTTTGAAGTTGGTCGAGAAGTACAGCACATCGCCTTTGCTGTCGATCAGGTTGTAATCTGAGCTGCCTTCACCATCCAGCGTGATAAAAGCGCTGTCTGGTTTGGTTAAATCTTTCACCAGCAATTTGTTGCCGGATGTGGCGTTCGCCGCAGACACCACCAGATATTTACCATCTTGTGTCACCACGCCACCGACATAACGGTGTTTCTCCGCGTCAGTGCCGCCATAAATCAGCTGGTCGTCTTTTTGTGGCGTGCCGATTTTATGGTAATACAGCTTGTGCTGGTCGGTTTTGGCCGACAGTTCGCTACCTTTTGGTTTGTCGTAGCTGGAGTAGAAGAAACCTTCGTTGCCTTTAAACGAAATGCCGGAGAACTTCACATCGACCAGTTCTGGTTCGAGTTTTTCTTTGGTTTCGGCATTGATCACAAAGACTTTGCGCCAGTCGCTGCCGCCTTCAGAAATGGCATAAGCAGCGATAGAACCGTCATCAGTGAACTGTAAATCGGCCAGTGAGGTGGTACCGTCGGCAGAGAATCCGTTTGGATCAAGGAACACTTCAGCCGGGCCACCGTCTTTTTGGCGATACACCACATATTGGTTTTGCAGGCCGTCGTTTTTATAGAAGTAGGTGTAAGCGCCTTCTTTCATTGGCGCACCGACTTTTTCATAGTTCCACAGCGCTTCTAAGCGTTGTTTGATCTGGTCGCGGTACGGAATTTGCGCCAGATAATCAAAAGTGACTTTGTTTTGTGCTTTGACCCATTCAGCGGTTTCAGCGCTGCGATCATCTTCTAACCAGCGGTATGGGTCCGCGACTTTCGTTTCGAAATAGGTGTCGACCACGTCGCCCTGTTTCGTTGCTGCATATTGCAGTTTTGCCACAGGTGCAGCCTCCGCGACTGTTGTGCCTGCCGCTGCAGTGGCAGCTTGTTCTGGTTTTGGTCCACAGGCGGTTAAAGCAGCGAGCGCCACTGCGCCCAGCATCAAACGTTTCATCAAAGCTCCCCTTTGCTTTTTTGTTCAGGCAGCGAGGATAACAAATTTTTCACAGCAGACAAATGTGCAGTGCCGCGACTAAGCGCGCAGCAGGCGGTTTTCGCCGCCAAAACCCGCTAAATCATTGAAGCTGTCGGGGATTGCCCCAGTTCCGCTGATGGGCAATAAGTGCCAGCACAATCAGCGCCATCCCGCCGTATTGGCTCCAGCTTAAGGTCAGGTCGTAGTACCAGAAGTCAATCAGCACCGTTAACAGTGGATAGATGAAGGACAAAAACGCAATGCTGGTGACCGGCAGGCGCTGAAAGGCGCTATACATCAGGTTGTACATCAGGCCGGTGTGTACCAGCCCCAGCGTCAGCAATGCGCCGACACTGAGCGCCGGCATCAGCAGCAACGAGGTTTTCTCCAGCGGTAACATCAAAAGCACACCCAACACCATCTGCAAACCAGCGATTTGCGCCGGCGCCACCCCGGTGAGTTTGCGCGTGGTCAAAGTCGCCACCGCATACAAACAAGCGGCAACAGCAGCCAGGCCCACACCTTGCCACAACAGCGGATTGTGCTGGTCCTGCCCGAGGCCAGTGGTGCCAGCCACACCAACAAAAGCCAGCGCCAGCCAGCCCCACTTCGCCGCCGGCGGCCATTGTTTAGTGCCAAAAGCGGTCAGCAATAACAGGAAAAACGGCTGGGTGTGATACACCAGCGTGGCAATCGAAATTGAACTCAGTTTGTAAGCACCAAACAAGCAAAACCAGTTCGCCACCAGCGCAAAGCCACCGGCCAGCAGATAACCGCTTTGCCGGGCATTTAGTTTTTGCCAGCCACGCTGCCAGGTCAGATAAGCCAGCAAAGCAGCCCCGCCGAGCAAACAGCGGTAAAACACCACAGTCGCAGTATCCTGGCCGCTTTCAACGACAAAAAGGCCAATAGTGCCGGACAACAGCATCGCCACCAGCATGCGCCAGCTGCCGGCAAACTGCGGGTGTTGCAGGAGGGTTTGCATGGATATTCCTGTGAAATTATATATTTGACGGATAGTGAGGCAGCGCGGCGCGCTAAGCAAGTCTGGCTTGCAGCAACAGTCTGTTGCTCACGCTGTGTTTTTGCCCTGCGGGCGGCTTTGGTTTAATTTTCGTTTTTTCCTGCTGCCGCCAGTCCGCTTAGCAAAGAGTTCACCTTACGGTGAGTTCCTTTCTTTTGCTGAAACACAATCGGACAGCGTCCGATTGAACAGCTTTAGCTGGCCCGAAGGGGGAATGGCGAAGCCATTCATAAAAGAAAGTGACTCACCGACAGGTGAAATCTCTGCTAGACGGTCTTTCAGACTCAGGAAAAAACGAAAAATAAGCCCAGCGCCGCCCGCAGGGCAAAAAAATCAAGCCACGCGCAGGGCTGCACCTTGCCGCCAGGACTGCAAAACAGCATCGACAATCAACGCGTGATCGGCGTTCAGCACCAGGTGCTGGTGGGCGTGTAGTTGTGGCCAGTGTTGCCACCAGCCGCCGCAGCGGGCGACCAGATTGGCAAAATTGACCGACGTGTCGCCGGCCAGGTAATTGCGCCAGTGCCGGCAGTGTTTGCGCAGCATCTCGCCATTAGGCTTGCGCCAGCTGACCGGATCTATCGTCACCAGTTCATCCACCCGATAACCGCTGGCAATCACCCTCGCTGCAGTACTGGCGCCGTAACTGTGTGCAATCACCAACACCGGCTGACCGGCATGTTGCTGTAGAAACCGGCTTAAAGCGCGGGATTCAAACCACTGAAAATAATGCTGGCCAGGCAACACGTGCTGGCGCACCAGCCCGGTATATTTGTCCAGCGCACCGCCGACCCAAATGACCCGGCGCAACTCAGTCACACTGCTGTTATGGCCCATGCATCACCCGCCTTAGACTACTCCAGAACCCAGCCAAATTCATTTAAGATGGCCCGATGTTCAGGCCCGCCATACACCTGAAACCAGGCTTTTTTCAGGCGTTCCCGCACCGCAAAAGGCACACCTTTACGACTGGCCACTATATAAACCGGATTACTGTTTAACCGGAATGCAATTTTATAGCGCGCAGCCAGGTCCGGATAAGTACGACTCCATTCCAGATATTGGGTTTTGTCTTCCAGCATGCCGACCACCCGCTCTTTTTGCAGCAAATTCAGTTTTTGCGTCAGACTGTTAGCATACTGCAGATAGGGCTGAAACTCAGTCTCCAGGCTCACCCGTGCAAATTCATCGCCATACCAGGCGTCGCGCAGCACGCCAATCGCACCGGGTAACAGCAGGATATCATTGAGCTTTTTCACCTTTGGCAGATATTGCTTATCCAGCACCAGCACAGTTTCTTCCAGATAATGCGGGCCGATAAAATCAGCATATAACTCGCGCTCTAAGGTGTAGGACATGGTCAGCATCAAATCGATTTTGCCGTCACGCAGCAAGGCCAGACTACGGGGCCAGGGGCTGCCGACGACTTCGAGACTGCAGCCGGCTTTGTCAGTCAACAGCTTCAGCAGGCGGTGATGTAAATCGTACCAGCGCGGTAACTGCAGGCCAGCAGCGGCCGTCAGTTCTTTTGACTCGTTCAGATGGGCAACCAGATGGCAAGGCAATAGAGCTGTGGTTGCAGGCTGCGCCGGTAGCAGTTCTTCTGCAGCAGCGCCAAAACTCAGGCAGAACCACAAAATACTCCAGTTGGCTGGCTTCATTGCGCATCTGCCGACAGTTCAAGCCGGGCTTTTTCCACCAGCTGTTGGTCGAGTTCCTGTTTCACTGCCACGCCGAGCTCCTTAAATTCTGCCGCCTGTTTTATCAGATTGCCTTTACCGCTATAAAGTTGCGCTAACGCCTTGTCGTAACTTTCCCGCGCCTTGTCGAGTTGTTTACCAACACCCTGCATGGACTCCAGAAAAGCCGCCAACTTGGCATAGAATCGTTCCGCACGCTGCGCCAGCTCAGCACTGTGCTGGTTTTGCTGCTCAAAACGCCAAAGCTGCCGCACTATGTTCAGGCTGGTCAGCAACGTGGTGGGCGTCGCGACCAGCACATTACGTTCCAGCGCTTTTTGATACAACAGCGGGTCATGTTTTAACGCTTCGACATAGGCTGACTCAATCGGAATAAACATAAACACCACTTCCGGCGAATTCAGCCCGTCGAGCTGGTAGTAGCTTTTATCGGCGAGCTCAGCAATTCGATCACTGACCGCCTGACAATGGGCTTTTAACGCCTCAGCCCGTTCCAGATCCTGTTCGGCGTTGACATATCGGGTATAGGCCAGCAACGAGGTTTTTGCATCGATCACCAGATGTTTTTGTTGCGGCAGGTCAACAATCACGTCGGGCCGGCGCCGGCCCTGCTCAGTCTGAAAACTGACTTCACGCCGGTAATCGACGCCGGGCCGCAGACCGGAATTTTCCAGCACATTTTCCAGCATCAGCTCGCCCCAGTTGCCCTGCAGCTTCTTCTGGCCCTGCAGCGCACTGGTTAAACGCGCAGCCTGGTCGGTGATGGCGGTATTGAGTTTTTGCAGGTTTAACAGCTCAGTTTTCAGCTCACTGCGCTGTTTTAAATCTTCAGTGTGAATGGCTTCGACTTTGTCGCGAAAGCCTTTCATATCAGCCTGTAACGGATGTAACAGCTGCAGCAGGCTTTGCTGGCTCTGGCGGGCAAACTGTTCGCCTTTTTGCTGTAAGATCTGGTTAGCGAGGTTTTCAAATTCTTGTTTTAACTGCAGTTTACTGTCCTGCAACAACGCCAGCTGCTGCTGATACTGGCTTTGTTTTTCGCTCAGCAGTACCTGCAGCCGGTCGTGTTTTTCTTTTAAGCGCAGATAATCCTGTTGCTGCTGCCGCACTTCGTCCTGGCTTTGCTGCAGCTGCATACGGTGATCATTCAGCAAACTCTGCTGATGTTCCAGCTGCGCCTGTTGGCGAATGAGCTGCTCGCTGAGCGACCGGTTAGATTGTTGTTGCCGCCACCAGGCCACTAAGGCGCTAATAACACCGGCCAACAGCAGAACTTCCAGCCCAAGCCTGACCGTATTGAATTCGTTCATTTTGCCTCCGTTTCAACGGCTTAGCCCTACCACTGTATTACTATACAGCTTTTTAGGACGTTGTCGCGCCTGTGTCAGTTGGAGCTCAGGCCGAAATCAGCTAGGCTGGTTTGATAGTGAGAACTTTTACAAGGTGCCTTGATGACCGCCAATAAAACTATTGCCACTGCTGTCCCGGTGTCGGACTACCTGGCGGCAATCACAGATCCTCAGCGCCGGGCCGATTGTGAGCAATTACAGCAGATGATGCAGGATATCCGCGGCTACAAAGCCACTATGTGGGGCCCTGCAATAGTGGGGTTTGGTCAGTATCACTATCGTTACGACAGCGGCCGTGAAGGCGATATGTGTATGGTGGGGTTTTCCAGCCGTAAAACCGATATCAGTATTTATCTGGTGGCCGCCAGCGACAAACAGCAGCAACTCTTAGCACAGCTGGGCAAACACAAAATGGGCAAAGCCTGTTTATCAGTACGGCGCCTGAGCGATATTCAGCTGCCGGTATTACAGCAGCTGATAGAGAATTCTATCGCGACAACTCGGTTGCGCTATCCAGGCTGAAATTAATCTTCCACCACTGCTTTCGGGCTACGCAGTAAACGATAGGCAATAGCCACCACAGCCAGTAAAAACAGCACTGCAGATACTAAAACCAGAATTTTGCCGAGCAGCTGGTGATACTGCGCCAGCACCGGCAGCTTCATCAGTGCGGCACTGGCCATGCTGAGTACCAACGTCCAGCAGAAAGCACTGACCAGACTGATAACGGCGACCTTCGCCACGGTGAGGCGGGTCATGCCCATCATCATTGGGGTCAAAACCCGAACAAAAGGAATAAAACGCGAAGAAAACATTGCCAACAGTCCATGCCGCTCCAGCAGGCCACTGGCCCTGGCCAGACTGCCATTTGGCACCGCCCTTTCGATATGCCGCATAAACCGGGTGTGCGCCAGCGCATGGCCCTGCCAGTACGCCACTAAACTTCCCAGGCCCGCAGCCAACGGCAGGTACAGGTACACAACTTCCGGTTGCAGCACGCCTGCAGCCATCAGTCCGCCGGACAGCAGGACCAGACTGTCCCCCGGCAAGGGTAAAAATACAAAAGCAGATTCGAGAAACAAAATCAGTAATAAACAACTGATCAGCAGATCAACTTTGCCAAGTTCGATCAACAGTTGAAAATCCTGCTGCCAGATTGCAGAGAGCATTTCTTGCATCAACAATAATTCCTGAGCGCAGTCCAGCGCGGTGCTGCGCCGGGAGTTCCGACGTTTTAACGGCTCCGGCGCGCGCCGTCAAACAAAGTTTTTTGCTAAAAAAGCGCTTTTGGTGCCGTTTTTACCAGCTAAAAAGCTGAAATCACTCCAGGTTATTGTTTTATAAAGCAACCGGCATCCCAACAGCGGCCTCTTGTTTTTCTACCTGTCAGTCCTTATAGATAGGGTGTCTATCCCCTTTTCTGGCAATCTTATGACCCGACATTTTGATTACATCGCCATCGGTGGCGGCAGCGGCGGTATCGCCAGCGCCAACAGAGCCGCCAGCTATGGCAAAAACTGCGCAATTGTGGAAGCCAAAGCCCTGGGCGGCACTTGTGTCAATGTCGGCTGCGTACCGAAAAAAGCCATGTGGTTTGCCGGGCAAATCGCCGATGCGCTGAAGCTGGCACCGGATTATGGCTACGACGTCACAGCGCCGGCACTCGACTGGGGCAAGCTGGTTGAAAGCCGCGAAGCTTATATTTCGCGTATTCATGGCTCCTACGAGCGGGTGCTGGGCAAAAATCAGGTTACAGTGATCAAAGGCTTTGCCCGTTTTGTCGACGCCCATACCATCGAAGTCGATGGCGAGCGTTACAGCGCGGACCATATCAGCATCGCTACCGGCGGCGTGCCAGCCTGGCCAGCCATTCCGGGTGCTGAACTTGGCATCGACAGCGATGGTTTTTTCGCATTAGACCACTGCCCGAAACGGGTCGCCGTGGTCGGTGCCGGTTATATTGCGGTAGAAATTGCCGGTGTGTTGCAGGCGCTTGGCAGCGAAACGCATTTGCTGGTACGCCACGACAAAGCTCTGCGTAGCTTTGATGCCATGTTGTCAGACACTTTGCATCAGCTGATGCAGCACAATGGCATTCAGGTGCATTCGCATACTGAAGTGACCGCCGTCAGCCGCGAAGCCGATGGCTCTTTAATGCTGCAACTTAATACCGGCCACGTGCTGCAGGTCGATTGCCTGATTTGGGCCATTGGCCGCACGCCGAATACGCAAAACCTCAATCTGGCGGCCGCTGGCGTTGAAACCGATGCGCAGGGTTTTATTCCGACCGACAAATACCAGAATACTAATGTGCCGGGCATTTATGCCATCGGCGATAACACAGGCCGGCTGGCTTTAACACCAGTCGCAGTAGCCGCAGGCCGGCGTTTGTCCGAGCGTTTGTTTAACGGCAAAACCGACGAACACCTGAACTACGACTTAGTACCGACTGTGGTGTTCTCACACCCGCCCATTGGCACGGTCGGCAAAACCGAAGCCGAAGCACGCGCCGAATACGGCGATGCCGCGGTCAAGGTTTACAACAGTGAATTTACTGCGATGTACCGCGCTTTAACGTCACACCGTGAACCCACGCGGATGAAGCTGGTCTGCGCCGGCCCCGAACAAAAAGTGGTCGGCCTGCACGTGATTGGCTACGCCGCCGACGAAATGCTGCAAGGCTTTGCGGTTGCCATCAAAATGGGCGCAACCAAAGCTGATTTTGATAACTGTGTAGCGATTCACCCAACGTCGGCTGAAGAGTTCGTCACAATGCGCTGATAGCCGTTCAAACGGCCACACCATGTTGTGATTGGGACAAGCTACCTGCTGTGCGTTGCCGGCAGCTGCAGTTTTATTCCCGCAGCTGCACTTCTTTGCTGTTGGTATCAGCGACCAACAGATAAGACCGGCCATAATCAGCTGCGCATAAATCAACGGCTTTGTGATTGATTTTCAGTGCAATTATTCAGGCTGTAAAACTCACTGATACCGCCTTTGCTGGTGGCGGCGATATTGGGAACTAAAGCTGGAATCAACATAAAAAATCATTCAGAATCAGCTGAGATACAGAGCTGCTTTGTTTACTTAAATTTATTCTGAATGGATTCAATCGCATGTCAAAAGCCGTCCTATTTACCGGTACGTTTCAATACGGTGTAGTTGCCGATTTTATCCAGGGTATTGCCCACGCGCTCGGAGAATGCGGATATCAGGTGCAGCAGATTAACCTGAGTGACAGAGCCGCCTTACAGCAACAGTTGAGCGAGGACACTTTTCGCGATGTTCAACTGGTGTTTTCAGTCAATGCGCTCGGCGCTGATTTGCTGCCCTATTTCCCGAAATTACGTCAGGTGCCGTTTTATTCCTTGTTGCTGGACCATCCGTTACATTCGCTGCTGCGGTTTTTCGGCACGCCGTTACGGCTGTTGTGTGTAGATCAAGCCCATGTCGCCTTCGCACGGGCCGTTGGCATGCAAGCGGAGTTTTGTCCGCATGCGCTCAATACATCCTCAGTCAATCCGACAATGAGCCCTGAAACTGACAAGCAGGGTATCTTATTTCCGGCCAGCTTTTTCTCGGCAGACAAGGCCAAAGCTATTATCGACAAGCATTTCCCGCAGGCCTGGCAATGGTTAAACAATCCGGCCGTGCGAACTATCAGCGATTTCCTGTATCAACTGGGATTTATGCAGGCCGGCCGCACGCCGCTGCTGGAGCTGAATAAAAATACTATTACAATTTTGTGCCGCTGTGACTTCTATCTGCGGGCAACTGGACGCGACCGGCTGTTGCAGCAATTCGCCGATGCCGGCCTGGCACTTCAGGTGATTGGCAATGGCTGGGAGCAGGCAAAACAGCTACCACAGCACCAATATTTGCCGGCAGTTCCTTTTCCAGACCTGCTGCAGATGATGCAAAAAGTGCGTTATGTGCTGCACCATTCACCGGGGTTCGACGCTGGCTTGCATGAGCGGCTGCTTTATCCTGTTGCCGCCGGCGCTCAGGTATTAGCTGAACCAACCCCATACCTCGAACAGATGTTTAGCCGTCATGGTGCGGTGCGGTTTTTCAGTCACGCCGGCGCACTCCAGGCTGAACTGGCAACATGCAGCGATGACGATTACCGCTCTCAGCTCCTTCGCAGCCAGGAACTGATCAGACAACAACATAGCTGGCACACCCGCTTGCAGCCTTGGTTATCACCGCGCGAAACATCGCTGGTCTGAGCCAGAAATTGCTCCTGCTGATCCGGGTACCGGTTTTGCCTGGGTAACCCCAGGCTCAGCGCTGTCAGTTCTATCGCAATACACCAGCAAAAGCCTTTTATTTTAATTTGTTAAAATAATCCAGATGCTGCTGCAGCCTGAGAGCATATGGCCGCAGTGCCTGCACCCGGCTTTTTGCTTCGGTTTTATCCAGCCCTAATTCCAGCAGGATTTGCGCGGCCAGCAAACCGGTGCGGCCTGAGCCACCTTTACAATGAATGGCGATTTTGTCGCCAAAACGTAGCCACTGATGCACCTGCGAAGAGGCAACCTGCCAGTTGATGGCAAACATCGGGCCTGGCGCCTGATCATCTTCTATCGGGCAGTGAAACCAGCCGAGACCCAGTTCGCGGCACAGCGCCGGAATGTCGTTGACCTGCAACTGCTGCATTTCGCTGTCCGGCGTCAGGCTAATCAGTGCCACAGCACCGGCGGCTTTTAATTGTGTCAGCGCCGTTTTGATGTCGACGCCCTGAGTGCCCGGGCATGGCGTAAACAGCAAGGCTGCGGTGGCAGCGGTGCCCGGATTAATCAGCAGTTCGTCAAACGGATGGGATTTCACTGCTGCAACCATGATGTTCTCCTGTTTACGGAACGGTTTGCACTGTTTTGTGCTGCGGATGAATTTTTACCACGGTTCAACATCCGCGCTGACCGGGCAACCAACCAACGTTTTCAGCGCGCTGACCAGATCACAAACCTACAGCGCCTGTTGCAGCTGTCTCAGTGCCGGGTCTGATTTTGCTTTCCCGCTGCATCAATAAACTCAGCGCACAAGGCAATACCGTCAACGTCAGGATAGTCGCGGCAAACAAACCACCAATAATGGCGTAGGCCATCGGCCCCCAGAACACCTGAGTGGCAATCGGGATCATGCCCAAAATCGCTGCGGCTGCGGTCAGTAGAATCGGCCGGGCGCGATGGCGCGTTGCCGCCATAATGGCCTCATCGCGCGCCATACCTTGTTCGACATTGGTATCCACTTCACTGATCAGGATCACCGCATTGCGGATAATCATACCGGCGAGCGCAATACAACCGAGCAACGCGACAAAACCCATCGGCGTGCCGGTTGGTAACATCGCAAACACAATCCCAATCAGGCCAAATGGCGCTGTGATAAAGGCCAGCACAGTGCGCGAAATGCGTTTAAGCTGGATCATCAACAGCACCAGCATCACCAGCATCGTCACCGGCAACACAGCAAAAATCGACGCATTGCCCTTTTCCGACTCCGCCGCCGCGCCGCCCACTTCCAGCTGATAACCGGCCGGCAGTTTGGCGCTGAACGCCGCGACGTCCGTCGCCAGGCTATTCACCACGCCTTGTGCTGTCATGCCGGGCGCGATATCGGCCTGCACTGTGATAAAGGCCTGGCGCTGGCGACGCCACACCATCGGATCGGCCAGGCCATAACTGACTTTGGCGATCTGCCGCAGCGGCACAGCACGGCCATCAGCAGTGCGGATCTGTAAGTTCGCCACTGTGGCTAAGTCCTCGCGTTCATTGCTTTGCCCGCGCACCACCACATTGACCAGCCGTTTGCCGTCACGCACTGACGTTAAGGTCTGGCCAGAAAAAATGGTCGCCAGCGCCGACGCCACATCTTCCGAACTAAAACCGGCGGCGCGGGCTTCGGTCTGATTGACCTCGACCAGCACAGTGCGCTCCGGCTCGCCGGCGGTCATATTCACATCGCGTGTGTTGGCGTTTTGCCCAATAATGCCACTCAGCGCCAGCGCCTGCGCCCGCACCACGTCAATATCCGGTCCCATCACGCGGTATTTCAGCGGCCAGCCGACCGGCGGCCCTAATTCCAGCGGCGACACCCGCACCACTAAATCACTGAATTGCTGCTGCACCAGTGTATCGAGGCGCTGACGCACTGCGTCGCGCTCTGCCAGACCTTTGGTCACCACCACAATTTGCGCCACATGTTCATGGCTTAACAGCACGTCCATCGGCAGATAAAAGCGGATGGCGCCGGAGCCGATGTAACTGGAGAAATAGCTGACATCCGGATCGGCTTTGAGCATCTGCTCAATTTGCGCTGTCCGGCGAGCAGTTTCGGCCTGTGCACTGTTTTGCGGCAGGTTGATGCTGACCAGCAGCTCAGGCCGGTCTGAGGCCGGGAAAAACTCTTCCTGCAACTGGCCCGAACCAACCACTGCCAGCGCAAAAACGCCCAATGCCAGCGCGATACTTTTGCCACGATGCGCCAGCGCCTGCGCCAGTAGCCGGTCATAGGCCAGCATAAAACGGCCCGGTGCCGGATGGGCCGCGCCCGGCGTGGCTTTAAGCAGCCAGACGCCTAACAGTGGCGAAAACAGCACTGCGACAATCCAGGAACTCATCAGCGCAATCAGCACTACCATAAACAACGAGAAACAATATTCGCCGGCACTGGACGAGGCAAAACCGACCGGAATAAAACCGGCAATCATCACCAGCGTACCGGTTAACATCGGAAAAGCTGTGGTTTCATAGGCATAAGTCGCGGCGCGGCGTAAATCCCAGCCGGCTTCCAGCCTGGAGACCATCGCCTCGACCGTTATCATCGCATCGTCCACCAACAGCCCGAGCGCAATAATCAAAGCGCCGAGCGAAATACGCTGCAAGCCGATATCCGCCAGCTCCATGCCAACAAAAGTCATCGCCAGTACCACCGGTACTGACACCGCAACCACTAAACCGGCGCGGGTGCCAAGCGAGACAAAAGACACCGCCAGTACAATGACAATGGCTTCAATTAATACTTTGAGGAAACCGCCGACGGCTTCTTTGACGACGGCAGATTGGTCAGCCACCACATGCAGCTCAATACCATGCGGTAAATCTGCCGCAAGCGTTGCCATTCTGGCGCGGATAGCCTGACCAAATTCCAGCATATTGCCGGTTGGCGCCATCGAAATCGCCAGGCCAAGCGCCTTGTCGCCATTGACTTTAAACAGCGGCACCGGCGGTTCTGCCAGTTGGCGCGACACTGTGGCAATGTCCGACAAAGCAATAAAACGATCGCCCAGGCGCAATGTGATATCACGAATGCTTTGCTCAGAAGTAAAAGCGCCGCTGACCCGGAGACTGATACGCTCTTTATCAGTACGCACCACACCGCTGGGTGTCACGGCATTTTGCGCCTGAATACTTTGCATCACCTGCGCCGGGTCCAGCCCCAGGCCGGCCATGCGGCGGGGTGAAAATTCGACGACGATTTGCTCTTCTTCCACACCTAAAATGTCAATTTTGCCGACATTTGGTACCTGCAGCAGCGCGGTGCGCATATCTTCAACATATTCGCGCAATTCACGCGGGCTAAAGCCGTCAGCGACAAAACCAAAGATAGTACCGAAGGTGTCGTCAAACTCATCATTGACGCCCGGTGTCGACACCCCGGCGGGCAAACTCGGCGCCAGATCCTGCATTTTTTTCCGCACTTTGTACCAGATATCCGGCACCATTTCCGGCGGCGTGTCATCCCTAAGCGCTAAAAACACCACGGCTTCGCCACTTTTGGTGTAGCTTTCGACAAAATCCAGGTATGGAATTTCCTGCAGCTTTTTCTCCATCGGTTCTGTAACCAGATTCATCGTATCCAGTACGGTTGCGCCGGGCCAACCCGCTGAAACTACAGCAGTTTTAATAGTAAACGCCGGGTCTTCGTTGCGTGGCAACCGGTCATAGCTCAGCACACCGCAGGCCATCACTACCAGCAGCAAAAACGCCACTAACTGCTGATTGGCCAGCGCCCAGCTTGAGAGGTTAAAGCCGGTGCTACCGGCAGTTTGAGGGGCTGAACTCATGCTTTTGGCTCCGGCAACAAGCTCACTACAAGGCCTGGCCGCAATTTGCCGACGCCGGCTACGACCACCCGCTCACCGGCAACTAATCCGGCGCTGATAAAAACTTCAGTGTCGGAATAGCGGCTGACACTGACCTTTTTCAGCTGCAGCTGTGAGGTGGCCGGGTCGACCACATAGACCGCAGGCTCAGAGCCGTCGCGGGTCATGGCGCTGGCCGGCACCATCAGCTGGTCCGACGCCGGTTTGTCGATACTGCCCTGCACTGTGGCGCCAAAACCAAAGGCCGCCGGCGGCTGTTCCAGCGTGACCCGCACCCGGATAGTCCGGGTCACAGGGTCAGCCACCGGGCTGACATCACGGATGCGGCCTTGCGCCTGAATGCTCGGGTCGGACAACAAAGTCACTAACACTGTTGGATGGTCAACTTTGCTGTTAACCAGACTTTCTGACACATCAAATACTGCATCGCGCCCGGCCAACGCCGCCAGCCGCACCACTTCCTGTCCGGCGCTGACCACCTGGCCAGTATTTGCTGTCACGGCCGACACCACGCCATCGCTGGTCGCCGTCAGCGCGGTAAAATTCAACCGGTCTTGTGCACTGGTAACGTTAGCTTCAGCACTTTTACGCGCTGACAGGCTGGCTTCATGATCTGACTCGGCCTGCTCTAGCTGCGCCGCCGACACAGCACCGCCCGGAGCCAATTGTTTAAGCCGTTTGAAGTTCGATAAAGCCAGTTTTTCCGCCGTCACCGCACTGTCGAGCTGCGCTTTGGCAGCTTTCAGTTGGTTTTCGCTGTCGCTGGGGTCCAGCGTTGCCAACACATCGCCGGCTTTGACTACAGCGCCAACATCAACCAGCCGTTTGACAATACGGCCATCGATGCGAAAACCGAGGCTGGTTTCTTCCGAAGGTCGAATCTCACCGGTTTGCACCAGTTTCTCTGCACCGGTGCCGGCACTGACCACAATAGTTTTGACCGGACGGACAGTTTCAACCGGCGCAGTAGGCGCGTCAGAACAGCTGCTGAGCAAAGCCACTGTCGCGAGCACACAGCAGGCGGCCAGTTGACGGGAAACAGCGGGGAAAGCAGGCATAAGCGCTCCAGATGATGGTATTGATAGTTGGCGGTAGATGTTGGCAAACCTAAACAGTGTAGTTGCGGCAGAATTGTTGCCAGTTCTGCCCCAGCATTTTTTTCGCCGCATCCAGGGTGGCGCGGCCTTCACGCTCATCCTGTTCCAGCGCCAGCCGCGACGCGGCGACGCCAAAATGCAGCAGCAAATTCAGCGTGCGATAGAGTTCAGCTGTGGCGGAAGCCGGAAAAAACAGCGCGGCCACAGTGCAAAAAAACTGCAGATGGCGTTCGTTATCCTGCTGCTCCAGATTCTGCATATCTTTGTCGGTCGCAGTACCAGCCCAAACATCGCGCACCACAGGGTCGTCACGAAACATTTGGTACTGTTGCTCGAGCACCTGCAAAAAGAGGTCAGCCAGCTGCTCACGGCTGGTTACAGGCTCAGTAAAAATCTGCGCCAGCTGCTGCTGGAACAGCTCGACGTAATACTGCCCCAGCGCCAACACTATCGCGGCTTTGTTACGGTAGTACTGATACATAGAACCCGGTGTCACGCCGGCCACTTCAGCGATTTCACTGATGGTCAGATTGGCACAGCCTTTTTGCAAAATGATGGCGCGCGCCGCAGCGAGAATTTGGTCCGTGCGCTGTTTACTGCGTAGCTGCTGCGGCGCCCGTACTGAGTTGTTTTGGGATTGGTCCATCAGGAACACCCTAAATCTGAATATTTTTCAGATTTTACCGCAGTAGAAAAATTAAACACAAGTTAAATCTGAAAATGTTTCAGGTTTTAGTGTTTATTTGTGGCTCAATAGCTGAATTGATCTGAGTGGAATCGAGTGCTGTACAATCAGCCGCAGATGAGTCAAAGCGGAGCCGTCTATGCTGAATATGAATTTTGCCGAACGCGTGGTGATCAATACCGCCACGCAGCCGTGGCTACCAAGCCCGATGCAGGGTGTACTACGTAAACCATTGTCACGCGGCGGCGAAGAATCCGGTCATGCCACGAGCATAGTTTGTTATGCGCCAGGCTCTAGTTTTAAAGCACATGCCCATCCGGGCGGTGAAGAAATTCTGGTGTTGGATGGCGTGTTCAGTGATGCATCCGGCGATTATGGCCCCGGCAGTTATCTGCGTAATCCGCCCGGTAGCGAGCACGCGCCTTTTAGCCGCGATGGCTGTACTTTGTTTGTCAAACTGCATCAGTTCGCGCCGGCCGATCAGGCCACAGTGCGGATAGATACCAGCAATGCCGAATGGCTGCCCGGCCATGGCGGTTTACAGGTGATGCCTTTGCATAGCTTTGAAGGTGAACATACCGCGCTGGTGCGCTGGCCGGCCGGCGAAGTGTTTCTGCCGCACCGCCATTTTGGTGGCGAGGAAATTCTGGTGTTAAGCGGCACTTTTTGTGATGAGTTCGGGGAATATCCGGCGCTAAGCTGGCTGCGCAGCCCGCATCAGAGTCAGCACACGCCTTTTGTCCGTGAAGAAACCGTCATTCTGGTGAAAACCGGTCATTTGCCGTTGCTCTGAGATGGAATATCCGACAGCAGAGACAAAAAAGCCGCAGTCTGTGCTGCGGCTTTTTTTACGAAAGTCAGGCCTTGCGGCGGCGCCAGAACAACGCGGCGGCTGCGATAGCCAGCAATGCACCTGTTGGGCCTGTCGGCACTGAATTGCTGCTGATCTGCGGCGGCAATTCAGTGATTTGTACATCATCAATAAAATTACCGATAGTGCCCGCAGTGCCAGAGGTAAACCGCAGCAAACTGCTGGTATTGCCTGCCGTGAAATAACCGGTGAACAGACGCCACTCACCAGTGATATGGTCAGTCAGGGTTTGGTTCAAATCTGCCACACTGACACTGAAAGTTTCATTGCTGTTGGCGCGGGCACGGTAAGCAAAACTCAGCTGATAGCGCGCACCGCTGACGGTATTAAAGGTTTGGAAAATTGACCAGTCACCGTTGTTATTGCCGTGGGCATTTAACTCGATAAACTGCTGGCCGCTGTATGCCTGAACACCGGCATAACCACGCCAGATCTCCAGATTGCTGCCATCCCAGCCATTGACCTGATCCGCAATGAACCAGCGCCAGCTGTTGTTGCCAATCACATTGTCTTCAAAATTGCCGTTAGTGATCACAGATGCCTGCGCTGAAGTACCAGCCAATGCCAGGAATAACGCAGAAATTGCAGCCCATTTCATACAACACAGTCCTCTGTACAACCTGAAAGAGGCGCGCATGCTACCAGTTTGTTTTAGGTCTGACCAGTATGTTTTTTAACCTTTTTATAAGCCATTGACCTGATTGTTTTTTAATCCACTTTATCAGCAGACCATGAAAACCCCTAACAGCACGAACACGACAACCAGCCGCAGCGTCATGTCGCGCAGCACCGGGTAACGCGGAAACAAAGGCAGGAACTCCGGCGGTATCGGCATCGGTCGCAGTGCTGATACGTTGGCACCGCCAGTGTTGCCCAGCGGCACCCAACCCAGCAGGTAAGCCGGCAGTACCGCCAACAGCCGTAGCAGCTGGCCACGGATTTCAGCCGCAACTTGCTGACGGACGCCACATTTGAGCATCCACCAATGCGTTTGCAGATGCAGCCACAAAAAGCGCTGACCCAATAAATGCGCACGCTCCAGCAGCACAAAAGCTTGCTGATATTCAGCGGCCTGATAATGCTGCCTGGCCTGCTGTATATGTGCCTGTGCGGCTTGTTTCAAAGTTGATGCCATATTCACTCCCAATCTGACTGTGCGGATGTAACGCTGTTGATGTGGCAGTATTTCAGCGGTTATGTCGCAGGTCGTCTTGGAAAAACTGGCTATTGTGTACGATATCCGACAGTGCCAGACCAAAGGACTGGCGGATTTCATTGGCTAAATGGGCGGCGTCATAAAAACCAGCCTGCAGCGCCAGTTCAGTAAAAGCCGGCGGCTGTGGCGCTGCCAATGCGCGAAACACCCGCAGTAATTTTTGCCAGCGCAGATATTTACGTAGCGGCAAACCGGTCTGCTGGCTAAACAGATGCAAAAACCGACCTGGCGACAACGCCACCTGTTGTGCCAGCCACTGCGCCGACAACTGGCTCAAATCAGCACTCTGTTGGATCAGCGTACAGGCCGCACGCATCCGAGGGTCCGGATAATGCTGACGCGCCTGCAACGCCTGACTCAGGCTGACCAGATCTATCCCCTGCGGCGCTGTGACGATGTTATGCAGCCACAGCTGCAGCGCTTCGACAAATGCCGGTGTGCTGCCGGCATCGATTAATAATGTTAGGTAAGTAGCCGGCTCATCGGCAAACTGATGCGGCGTCAGCGAAGGAATAAAGATTTGTTGCACCTGCTGCCACTGCCCGTTACACCAAAGGCTAAAAGGCTCCCCGTCAGTGCGGCAGGTCCATTGGTGCGCCAGATGCGCGTGGGCAGCACTGTGTAATGTCGCAGACTGTAACAAAGCACAGCTATCAAACAAATAAATCGAATGGGTTGGCCGTGCGCTCTCCATCCATGGCTCCTCAGGGCGTGTTGTCAGCCGCTGATGCTAACCATAACAAATTTGCCAGCCCGGCACAGCAAACCGCACCCTATTGGGATTTACTGCAGGAAAAATGTAAAAGAACGCAGGGCCATGCTCAAAGGCACAAACGATAACCAACGCCGGCTTCAGTTTTCAGATGCTCTGGCGCGGCCGGATTGTCCTCCAGTTTTTGCCGAAGGCCAGCCATATGCACGCGAATATATTCCGGCCTGTCCTGATAAGCAGCGCCCCAGACCTGCGTCAGAATTTGGTTGTGCGTCAGCGCCGAGCCGGCGTGGCGCAACAGACATAACAACATTTCATATTCGGTTTTGGTCAGGTGCACCAAAGTGCCGGCTTTGTGCACCAGCCGCTGCACCGGGTCGACCTTCACAGTGCCAAAACTCAGCAGCGGGCTCTGGCCATGGCGGGGCCGCAATGCTGCGCGCAGCCGTGCCAGCAGTTCCCCGGCGCTGAAGGGTTTGGTCACGTAGTCGTTGGCGCCGCTGTCCAGTGCCGTGACTTTGTCCTGCTCTTTACCGCGCGCAGAAATCACAATGACCGGAATGTCCGACCATTGCCGCAACTGGCGCAGCAGTTCAATGCCATCGATGTCGGGCAGGCCTAAATCCAGCAATAGCAGATCAAACGCCTGACTGGCCAGTAGTTGCAGACCAGCCTGACCTTCTGTACAAAGCTGCAGCGCATAACCCTGGGTTTGTAATAACGTCTGTAAAAAGCTCTGCATGCCGGCGTCATCTTCCAGCACCAGCACTGAGGCGTTCGTGGTTTTCATTGTGGCCACTCCAGCAAGGCGGTGACGCCGCGCTCGCCCGTCTCCAGTGCAAAACGGCCCTGATGCAACGCGGCTACGGTTTGGCAAATGCGTAAGCCAAGCCCGGTGCCGCTGTCGCGCTGCACAATATGTTTTCGCCCAGCAGCATTGTGCAGGCGCAGCTGATACCAGCCGTTGGCAGCACTTAACTGCAGCTGATACGGCGGTGCGCCATGGCGCAGTGCATTTTCCAGCATATTGGCCAGCGCCATTTCCAGTAATTCAGCATCGCCGCTAAACAACTGCCCGTCCGCTTCCGGGCTTTGCTGACAGATAGGCGCCAGAAAGGCGGCATCTTCCGGCCGGCGCGCCAGGGCTCCGGCCATTAAATCTGCGGCACTGAATGAAGTTCGGCGTAACGAATCGCCCATCAGCTGGGCTTTGCTCAGTTCCAATACTTTTTCAAAATGTTGATTGAGCAGCAAACTTTGCTGATAGATATTCTGCGCCTGTTGCCGGCGCTGCTCGACAGACAGTTGCAGCGCATCGTCTGCCAGCATGCTGGATGCGCCCATAATAGTGGCAAGCGGCGTGCGCAAGTCATGCGACAAGCTGCGCAGCAACACGGCGCGTTGTTGCTCCAGTTCAACCTGTAACTGCTGCCGGGCACTGTGTTCTTGCTGTCGGCGTAACCGGTCCGCCAGATAGCTGATAAAAAGTCCAAAAGCGGCCATGACAAAAAAGCTGATAAAGTTGTTGGTATCGTGCACGTCCAGCGTGTAATACGGCGGCACAAAACACCAGTTCAGCAGCAGCACCGACCACAAAGTCGTCAGCAGTGCCGGCGTTTTACCAAATTGCAGCGCCATCGCACTGATCCACAGCAACATCAGCATTGCCACGTCGGTCGGGCTGACGGCAGCGCGCAGCGGCAATAACAGCACACAACCGAGCAGCGGCAGCAGCAAAATACCGCCGGTTGACCACAGCCAATAAGCCGTGGTCCCGGCATTCACCGGCTTTCCCGCCAACACTGAACTGAATTGCTGCCAGCGCACCCGCATGCCTCAATACCGCCAATACGACGGAGTAAATAACACTACCAGCGTCAGAATTTCGAGCCGGCCCAATAACATGCCTAAACTTAACCACCATTTGGCACCATCTGGCAAGCTGGCAAAGTTGCCGGCCGGGCCAATAATACTGCCAAGCCCCGGCCCGACGTTGGCAACCGCAGTCGCCGCGCCGGTCAGCGCGGTCACCACATCTAACTCATAAAACGACAACATCAGTGCGATAAAGCCAATGCTGGCGAAGTAGATAAAACAGAATGCCAGCACATTACCAAGCAATTGGTCGTCTACCGATTTACCGCCATATTTCTGGCTCCACACCGCTTTGGGATGGATCAGCAGTTTCAGCTGTTTCACCAGCAACATCGCCGACAACTGAATACGAAAAATCTTCAGGCCACCGGACGTGGAGCCCGAGCAAGCGCCGGCAAAAGTGATGTAAAAGAATAACATCACCGCCATATTGCCCCATAAGGTGTAATCCTCTGAAGCAAAACCGCAGGTGGTAATAATAGAAACGACATTAAAAAAGCTATGGGTCAACGCATCCAACGCATCCCGCGCATTGTGTTTGACCTGATAAAAAGTCAGCAGCGCGGTGCAGAAAGCAACAATTAACAGAAAAGTCCGCACCTGCGGATCTTTCCACAACGCCTTGCGGTCACCTTTCACCATGCTGATAAACAGCACAAAAGGCATCGCCGCCAGCAACATAAAAAAGCTGCTGAGCCAATAAATCTGGGGCATGTCTTTGTAAATGCCAAAAGATGCATCGTAGTTGGCAAAACCACCGGTCGCGACGGTCGCCATCATATGGGTAATAGCGTCAAAGCCATTCATGCCGGCCAAATAATAGCTGATGGCGGTGACCAGACTCAGCACCAGATACACGCCACCAATGGCCGCTGACATTGACGAACTGCGCGGCAGGATTTTCTCAGAGGTGTCAGAACTCTCGGTTTTGAATAAGCGCATTCCACCGATCTTCAGCGCCGGTAAAATCGCAATCGCCATCACGATAATACCAATGCCGCCAATCCAGTTCAGAATGGATCTCCAGTACAAAATGCCTTTGGGCATATTATCGAGGCCCGAGTACACTGTAGACCCCGTGGTGGTAATGCCTGAGACGGTTTCAAACCAGGCATCGGTAAAGCTTGAATCAGGAATAATCAGCCAGAAAGGTAAGGCCGAAAACACACAGATAATCAGCCAGCTTAACGTGGTCAGTAAAAACAACTGGCGTTGTTTCATCGCGACCGCTTCGCGCCCCATCAGCGTCAGGCTATAACCAACAATGACGCAACTGGCCGCAGTGCCGAGAAAAGTCCAGAAACTGTTTTCATTGAAATACACCGAGACTGCGGCGCCAGACAAGTGCACCAGCGACAGCAGTAACAACAAATAACCCAATACTTTATAAATCAGCAGGCGACCACTGGCGCGCGGCCCCTGCACAGCTAAACCGGACATCGGTTCACACCTCTTCAGACTCAGACTGATAGTCTAAAAGAGCGCGTTGCAGCACTTTATAAAGAAAGTATAAGGATTGGCACCAGGGCGTCAGAGCGACGCGCCACTTCTGCCAAAGCTTGGGCCTGGATACTGAATGAATGTCGCATTGCAGAGCAGGAAAGTGCGCCCGTGATTCTGCAGCACGGCCCCAGCAGATGACAACCAGCCAGCGGGGCCAACCCCTGCAAAATCCTTTGATTGGCAAGCTCCGGCAATTCACCCTCTGCATAATTCAGCACATCAAGGTCCCGCTCGACAGTCCAAAACTGTTTTTTGCTGCAACTTGAGTTTTACTCAACTAAAGATTCGAAAAAATTCAATTAAATTTAGATGGCCAGCCATCCAAACATCTGTATACTTAGCCATATCAGCTTCTATAAGAGATTTCGATTATGCCGCTCAGTCTGCAGCAAAAAATTCAGGACCCTACGCAAGGGGTTTACCTGATTGGTACTACGCCGCCAAAGGCTGGCACTGCTGCAGATAAAACTGAGCGTATCGCCGGCAAACTGCTGAAGCGCTTAAACGAAATTGAGTTCGACGGTTTAGTGGTATACGACATTCAGGATGAAAGCAGCCGCGTCAGCAGTGAGCGGCCTTTCCCGTTTCACGCCACGCTGGACCCGCGCGACTACAGCCTGCTGCTGCGCAAACTGGCGCGCCGCGATGTCATCACGTACAAGTCGGTGGCACAGCGCGATGCGGCAGAGTTTCGCGACTGGCTCGGCGAAACCGCGCGGGATTATCAGCTGCAAAATTTGGTGTTGGTCGGTAGCCCTTCTTCCAACGGTACTATCAAACTGAGTCTGGCCGACGCCTACCGCGAATTGGCAGAGCACCCGGCCGATGTGTATCTTGGCGGTGTCGCCATCGCAGAACGCCATGCCAGTAAAGGCAATGAGCATCAACGCCTGATTGAGAAATCAGCTCAGGGTTGCCAGTTTTTTATCACCCAGGCGGTGTACAACGCCCAGGCCACGATAGATTTACTGACCAGCTACGCCCGCAGCTGCCGCCAGCAAGGCCTGACACCGAACCGCATTATTTTGACCTTCACACCTTGTGGTGGCGAACAGACCTTAGATTTTATGCAGTGGCTTGGCATTTCAGTGCCACTCGCTGCCCGCTACCGCATTCTGGACGCGGAAAACCCGCTGAACGAATCCATTCGTTTGTGCCGCGACAACCTGCAGCAAATCCTGCAGCACTGCGCCAGCCTGGATATTCCGCTCGGCTTGAACGTTGAGAGTCTGACCAACAGACGCGAAGAGATTGACGCTTCAGTGTTGTTGTTCCGCTTGCTCAAAGCCACCATGGAGTTACATCTGGCAGAGAAGCAAGTCGCCTGATGCTGTTTTTTGCCCTGCGGGCGGCGGTCGTTTATTTTTCGTTTTTACCTCCACGGTGAGACCGTCTAGCAGAGAATTCACCGTTAGGTGAATTCCTTTCTTTTGCCTTGCCAAAAGAAAGGAACCGAAAGAAAAGGCGCTACCGTCGCCGTGCTCAGACACCCATTCCGGTCGTCGCACGATTAAAACCTTGGCCAACGATTTTCAGCCGGCTTTCGAGCGGAACCGGGGTCGGTTTTTCTTTGGTTACTTTCTTTTGCTGAAACAAAAGAAAGTGACTCACCGACAGGTGAATTCTTTGCTAAGCGGTCTTGCGGCGAAGGCAAAAATGATGGCAGCAGCCAGCGCCAATAGCGCAACCCGCAGATCCTGACGACAATCCACAAGCAGCATGGTACTGTCAATACAAACACCTGATCACAATCACATTTTCTGGACTTCAATGAACCTGTTGCCGCCGAGCCAATCCGTTGGCCAATCCTCCCGTCACAGCGGACTCGACCTGCTGCGCGCCTGCGCTATCTTGCTGGTGTTTATGTATCACTATATGGTGTTTGTCAGCGGCGAGCCGACTTTTGGCTGGTTGAGCCGGATCGGTTGGGTCGGTGTGGATCTGTTTTTTGTTTTGTCCGGTTATCTGATTGGTAATCAGCTGTTCAAAGGCCTGGCACAGGGTAAACAATTGTCGTTCCGGCGCTTTTACTGGCGTCGTGCGCTGCGCACCTGGCCGGTATTTTGGCTGGTGTTGGCCGCGTTTTTTCTGCTCCCTGAATTGATGGGTGGCAATACGCCACCACCGTTGTGGCGTTTTCTGACTTTTACGCAAAATTACCAGCTAATGCCGGGCACTGCCTTTTCGCACGCCTGGTCTTTGTGCATTGAAGAGCAGTTTTATTTCCTGCTGCCGCTGGTCGCTTTTCTCTGTTTGCGACTGAGCGGAAAAGTACAACACGCGTTTTATTTGATGGGTGCGCTGATTGTCGCCGCGACTTGCTATCGCTATCAGATGTGGCAGTTGTATGGCCTCGAAGCCGATGGCCAGATCCGCTATTTTAATGCCTTTATTTATTATTCCAGCTTTGCGCGGATGGATGAGCTGCTGCCCGGATTGGCAGTGGCTTTGTTTAAAAATGCCTATCCGACGCGTTGGGCTGCGCTGGCGCAACATCAGCAAAAACTGCAGCTGATCGGCTTTGGTACTGTGGCGCTGATGTTATATCTGCTGCTGAATTTCGCTTATATCAAAGGCGAGGGTTATGGCTTTTTTGC
>Ga0247724_1000083_pt1 | contig 26725 bp, 49 predicted proteins | sample OKSTACKMC2E_FD_182776 | JGI IMG/M metagenome (GOLD analysis project Ga0247724, IMG submission 182776) | Subsurface sediment microbial communities from gas well in Oklahoma, United States - OK STACK MC-2-E | ecosystem: Environmental > Terrestrial > Deep subsurface > Rock core/Sediment | place... | reverse complement strand
TGTTAACGGGAACGTACAAAGAGGAATACGGCGATGGTTCGCACGGTTGGCACGTCGAACGAGGCGCACCCGTTAAGCCGTTAGGAGGGCGAATCTTAAAAATTGAATGCAAAGAGGTTGAAAATTCGTTGATAAAGAACATAGATAGTTTCAAATTTCCGTTGTAATTTAGCAACATAGCGTTAAGGGGGGGTAGAAATACCCCTTTTTTTATGTCTTAAAAACGCTTGAAAATCAACGAGTTAGAAATTATTTTGTTAAAAATCGAAAAAAAATGTTAAAAATGTTTGGTAGATTGAAACTTACTATTTATATTTGCGTATAGTTATTCACTAAACAATTAAAAAAACGCTATGGAAACAATTATTAAAGCCTACGAGCAAGAACTACGCGAAACGATGCAGGAAAATATCGACGCATTCGGACATTTAGACACCGACACCCAAAGAGCAATCGAACGTTGGTTAGTTATCGAAGAATTATTAACCCGCTTAAATTTGAACAATGATTAAAGATTTTTTACTTTCGACTTTATTATTGGTTGCGATGCCATTTTTATTGTATTACCTTTTAATTTTTTTAATATGAGTTGGCAAATAGAATTAGAAAACGATTGTTGTAATTTTTACTTTGAAAGAAACGGAACGGATATTTGGGGTTCGTGTTTATTTACGCTCTCTCCCGACTTCGACGGAGGGTTTGAAGTTGAAACCGAAAACATAACCGCTTGGTTTGATGCTAACGAATGCGAATTACCTTGTAAACTTACGTTCGACGAAGAGTTAAATTTAGCGGATGCAATCGCAAACGAAGCAAATAATTTAATGCTTTGGGAAAAGATGTTACAAGAAAGATTGGACGATTTAGAAAACGAAAAAATAGACGAATGGAAAAGCAACAGATGGAATTAGGCGCGCAGGTTTATTGGTGGTGTCACGGAGGCGGGGCATTTGTAAAAGGTGGGCATTTTAATTGGAAACATTATTGTAAAGTAATCGAGGCAAAAAATGAAATTATACGAAATACTATATTGGCAGAGGAAGTTCGCAACGAGCAAACCAACGAAAACACGGATAACGATAACGGCTTACGACAAAATGGATGCGGTTAGGCGCTTGGATATTTGGGAAAAACTAATAATTAAAATACGGGAATTATGACTGCAAAAGACAAAGCCATTTATTTAATCGTCAAGTTTAACAAGGTTTCAATTTGCGTAAATTTTACGAACGAAATGCTAAACAATTTAGAACATATTAAAAACCTAACCCCAAGTAAAACAATTTATGATTTAATCGAGTATTGGGAAAACGTTAAAAAAGAAATAGAAAATTTATGATAGAACAAGCCGAACATTTAATAATAAAATACAATCTACGTAGACGTTGCAGAAATCAATATTTAGTGCATCAAAGAGCGTTTTTAATGAGCCGACTAAGCAAACACGGATTAAGCGTTACAAGAATCGCAAGGATGTTTAAAATGAACCACGCTACCGTATTACACAACGTTAGAAACGCAAAATATTACGAAGAAATCGAAGACAAATATTATTTAGCAGACGTTGCAGAAATACGAGAGGAATTAGAAAGCAACCCCGTAGTTAGAAATATTGAAGACTTAGTTTCCGAAATTCTTGAATGCACCACGGTAAGACGTTTAGAAAAAATTCAACGAAGAATTTTAAGAAATGAGTACAAGTTAACGGAAGAATAGTTATATTTGTACTCGGCTTCCTTCGACACTATAAAGCCAAAAGATGTTATTAACCCTGTTAATGAAGTAGAGGTCGAAGGCTACGGATTTAATAGGGTTTTTTTATTGATTAAATTTTTAAGTTATGTTTAATGATTATTATTTAGTGAGCGTTAAAAAACGTTTTTTACCCGAAAGCAATCGGTATTATTTACAATGTACTTATTCAAACGGACTACAAGAAATTACTTTGGAAGTTTTACACGGACAAGAAATTAAAACTATTTTGCCTTATGAGCGGATGGATTAAATTACACAGGAAAATAACGGATAACCCGTTGTACTTTTCCGAACCATTTACTCGTAGTATGGCTTGGGTGGATATGCTTTTAATAGCAAACCACACGGATAATTTTTTCTTTAAGAGGGGTATTCGTGTTGACATAAAAACGGGGCAAATTGGTTACGATTTAGATACTTTATCTAAGCGTTGGAAGTGGTCGAGGGGTAAGGTGGAAAGGTTCTTACAAATGCTAGAAAAAGACGAACAAATAGTAAGGCAAAAAACCAACGTAACTACCTTAATATCAATAGTTAACTATAAAGAATATCAAACAGACGATAAAGCAAATAGAAAAGCAAATGATAAACCAAATAGTAAACCAAACGAACACAAACAAGAATGTATAAGAAATATAAAGAATGAAAAAGAACTTATTTTGGATAGGTGGATAGAATACCGAAAACAAATTAAGAAGCCAATTAAGGAGGCTACGCAGGAAACTATTTTGGCTAAAATGGAAAACTTTACGGAAGAACAATGTAAGTTTGTTATTGATAATTCAATAGAAAACGGTTGGCAGGGTTTGTTTTGGGATAAGCTACCTAAAAAAGAAGAACTAAGCGAAGAGCAGTTAACCTACAATTACGTGCAAAAGATGTTAAATTTTAAGGACACTAAAGACTATTCGAATGCTGACTAAACAGGGCGACACGATACAATACCTGCTAGACTTAAAAGCAGGTAAGATAAAAGCAGGCTTAGGTATTGATTGCGTACTTGACGATTTTTTAAGATTCAAACGCAAGCAAGTAAACATTATTTTGGGACACGATAACGTAGGTAAAACGTATTGGATAAATTGGTACTTCCTCTGCCTCGCATTAAAACACGGATTAAAATTCTGCCTTTGGTCGGGGGAAAATCAAAAGGGACAAGTTCTAAGGGATTTAATCCAACTTTACGCAGGCGAACCATTTAAGAACTTAACTAATAACCAAATACAAAGCTACCTTACCTACCTAGAGCAATTTTTTATCTTTGTCGATAATTCTAAACTTTACAAGCCGTTGGAACTTTTGGAAGTTTTTAAGCAAAGCGAATGCGATATAGCGTTAATCGACCCTTTTACGGGGTTAGACCGAGAAATGAGTTACGAAGGCAACTATACTTTTATGAATAAGGCACGGGAATTTGTCAATAAAACGGGCATAACGCTTTACATTAACACGCACCCAAACACGGAAAGCGGGCGAAGCGGAAACCTTTACACGGAAGGCGAATGGAAAGGACATCTTAAACCCCCATTAAAAGACCATATCGAAGGGGGTAAGGCTTTTCTAAATCGATGCGACGATATGTTAGTAATTCACCGACTAATAAAACACGAACAAATGAAGTATAAAACAATGATTAGTATTGAAAAAGTAAAGGATACGGAAACGGGAGGAAAAATAACGGGAATCGGCGAACAACTTTTATGCGATTGGAATAGTGGTTTAGGCTTTGAACTATACGGTGTTAATCCATTAAGAGATATGCGAAATCCAAATAAATCTAATTTACCTTTTTAAAATGGACGATTTAATAATTTTAAAAGCGAAGGTTTTAACCACGTACACCGCAACAAAAGTACAAAGCAGTTTGGACGAAATCAAAGAGAAAAACGGACACCGAACCGATTTAATCGAATCAATGGAAGCAACGTTGTTAGACCTTAACGAAATAAGAAGAATAATTGACGGGTTAGAAAAAGAACTAAGGTTTGCAAATTCTTCAGCATTTAGGTTGGAAAGGTTATGCTTAGAACTTAAAGCCGAAAACAAAGAACTGAAAAACGAAATAAAATCGTTAACCGAGGAGTTATAAAATAAACTGAAAACTTTAACCTTTGAGTTATGAAATGTAAAAACTGCAAAGCCGCGTTTACTCCCGTTCGATTTAATCAAAAATACTGCTTAGAATCGGATTGCGTAAAGGTATGGATAGAATCGGAAAAGGAAAAGCAATGGAAGAAAAAAAAGAAGGTGTTAAAAGACGAATTACAAACCTTACCCGAACTGCTTAAATTGGCTCAAATAACCTTTAATAAGTATATTCGATTACGAGACAAAGACAAACCTTGCGTAAGTTGTGAAAAGCCGTTAGGAGCGAAATTTGACGCGGGACACTATTTCAGTATGGGTGGACATAAGGCGGTAACTTTTGACGAAGAAAACGTACACGGGCAATGCGTTACCTGCAACCAACACAAACACGGAAACCTATTACACTATCAAATAGGAATACAAAAAAGAATCGGAGCGGATAGGTTAATAGAATTACACGCCCGCGCCTACGAAACAAAGAAATGGACACGGGAGGAACTAAACGAAATAATTAAACGCTATAAATCAAAAATAAATGAATTTCAATAACGATTTTAAGTTTGATTTAATGGTAGGTCAAACATACGAAAACCAATTAAGCGAATTACTCCAACAAAAAATAGAAGTTAAACGCGATTTTAAATGCTTGGAAACGGGAAATATATTCGTAGAATACGAAAGTAGGGGTAAACGTTCGGGAATAGCCACAAGCGAAGCGGAATGGTGGTGTTATTGGCTTAGTGAATCGCATTTTGTAATGATAAAAAAAGACGAATTAAAAAAACTTTGCAGAAAATATATAGGAACAAAACGAGACGTAAACGGCGGGGATTCCAATACGAGTAAAGGAATCTTGTTGCCTATTCAAGAATTCATAAATAAAATTTAACATTTTTTAACAAATTAATTATATCGGAATATTGCAGATTAAAAAATAAGTATTACATTTGTGTATAATTAAAAACGAAAACGCTATGAAAAAACAAATTGAATTATTACAAGAAAACATTAAAAGATTGGAAAATCAAATATTAACCGCTTATACGTTTCAACAAGGATATGTTAATAATTGTAAAAAAGTAATTGAAAGCTACAAAAAACAAATAGAAATTTTACAAAGTAAATAACAAAACAAGGGGTGCGACTTGGTAACGCACATTAATTTTTATACGCTATGAAACATTTATTTAAATCTTTGGCAGACTTCCAACAAGAAGTACCCGTAATTCACAAGGGTACACAAGGCTTCGGGTATAGTTACGCAGATTTACCCGCTATCTTTGAAAAGATTAACCCGCTATTAGCCAAACACGGATTAGGCTTTACGCAGTTGTTGCAATCAAAAGACGGATTAAGCTATTTAGTAACGCTTGTTTTTCACATTGAAAGCGGAGAAAATATAGAAAGCCAAATAATACTACCGCAAGTTACATTAAAAGGAATGAACGATTACCAATCATTCGGGAGCGGTGTTACTTACTTTCGGCGTTATGCTTTGAGTTCCGCGCTTGGTTTAGTAACGGACAAAGATACGGACGCTTCAGGTGAACAAGTAAAAGACGAACTAAAAAAGCCTAGCATAGACGATAAACGATTAGGAAAGGCTTTAGAAGCTATTGCGCAGGGGAAATACACTAAGGAAGATTTATACGCGCAATTTTCATTAACAACGGCGCAGGCTAAATTACTTGAAAACGTATGAAAGTCAGGGCTTCTCAAATTGGTAAAATAATGGCAACCCCGCGTAAAGCGGGGGAGGTGCTATCGGAAACGGCTAAAACCTACGTTCACGATTTAGTATTGGAAGAAAAATACGGAATAAAAAAAGAGTTTAGTTCGCGTTACACGGATAAAGGTAACGAGGTAGAGGAAATCGGAATAGCATTAGTAAACGAGGTGTTAAACTATAAATTCATTTACAAGAATTACGAGTTTTTCGAAAACGATTGGGTTAAGGGAACGCCCGACGTAAACACGGACGAAGTTTTATTAGATGTTAAATGCTCTTGGGACGCTACAACGTTTCCGTTTTTTGATACGGAAGTACCTAATAAGGATTATTTTTTTCAACTCCAAGGGTATATGTGGCTAACGGGAAAACAAGAAAGCATTTTAGCATATTGCCTAATTAATACACCTTTTCAAATGGTAGAAGATGAAATAAGGAGGGCGCATTGGAAATTCAATCTAATCGAAGAAAACACGGAACTAAGAAAAGAGGTAGAAAGTAAACACGTTTTCGACCATATCCCCGAACATAAAAGGGTAAAGTATTGGTTTATTCGAAGGGATGAATCAGTAATTGAAAAAATAAAGGAGCGCGTAGAGTTATGCCGAGAATACTATAACCTATTAATGAAAACGATATGAACATAACACACGAAAACACCATTCAACACGAAGACACGGTATTAATGGCGGTGATGGCTAAGTACTATGAGCGGAGTAAAAGAGGGCAGGCAAAGTACGGTACTAACCTGGATAGGAAGGATTATAGCATAATAGATTGGTTAACTGAAGCACAAGAAGAAGCTATGGATTTATCTCTATATTTAGAAGCTGCAATTAAAAGAATAAAAGAAAATGGGTGCTAAATTAAGAGATATAACTGGATTAAAATATAATATGTTAACAGTTGTTCAAATATTACCAAGTAGAATGTACGGAACTACAAAAAAAAGAATGTGGTTATGTGAATGTGATTGCGGTAATAAAATAGAACTAAATACTTCAGCAATTTTAAGAAATAATAGTAAATCTTGTGGATGTTTAAAGTCTAAAAAATCAGTAGAAAATTCTGTAAAATCAAGACATAAATTAGCAAAACAAGATGGAGGTTATAGAAGTATTTTTTCTAGTTATAGGCAAAATGCAAAAGCAAGAAAATTAAGTTTTAATGTTGATTTTGATTATGCATTAAATATAATTAAATCAAATTGTCATTATTGCGGAATAGAGCCATCTAATACTTATATGAAGTCTTATTATAATGTTAAATATAATGGTATTGATAGAGTAGATAATACAAAAGGATATGAAAATAATAATATTGTAGCTTGTTGTAAGATGTGTAATATAGCTAAAAATAATAATTCAGAACAAGATTTTTTAAATTGGATAACAAGAATATCAGAATATCAGAAACTTAAAAAAGAGCTATGAAACAAACAGCAGTTCAATGGTTAGTAGAGCAATTAACGTCAATTGGTCAATTAGAAATACCAAAAGGTAGTAATGTAGTAACAGAAATTATCAAACAAGCCAAAGCAATGGAGAAAGAGCAGATAATTGAATTTGCAGATGAATACGGTACATATTTGCTTCAAGGAGGTACAATGAGTGCAGTAACTTACAACGAAACCTTTAACAAATCAATAAAGAATAAGGGGTAAATTTTGCCCCATTAACTAAATAGAAATGTAAAATAATAAAATAACAAATAGTCAGGTGGCGGAATTGGTTAGACGCACTATCCGAGATTTCTCAGCGTATCGTCGCGGTATTCAGAATGAGAAATATACAGGTTCGAATCCTGTCCTGACTATTTTTTTAAACAACAAGAACTATGAAACAAACAGCAGTAGAGTGGTTAGTTAAAGAATTAGAATCGTATGGTAACACACAATTTTGTAAAATAGAATGGGAACAATTAGATTTGCTAATTGAACAAGCCAAAGAAATGGAGAAAGAGCAGATAATGGATGCTTATATTCAAGGGAGCATTTCTTTAACATCTAAAAATGATGCAGAACAATACTACAAAGAAACCTATATCGCAAATCGCGATATGCAATAACAAGAAATATGAAAGCAAAACTAACCTTTGACCTACCCGAAGACGAACACGAATTTTACTGCGCAACAAAAGGCAAAGATATGTTTGTAGTTCTTTGGAACCTTCAGCAGGAACTACGTAAGCTATACAAGTACGAAGCACTAAACGAAGGCGAATGGCAAATAGTAGAAAGGCTACAAGATTTTCTAAACAATAGCCTAAACGAAAACGAAATAAACTTAAATAAATAAAAAATGGAAACAAAAGTAAACACGGGAGCAATTTTTAAGAATGACAAAAAACAAGGTAACCAACCCGACTACCGAGGCAAAGTCAATGTAAACGGAAAAGAAATGGAAATAGCGTTATGGTTAAAAGAATCTTCGAAAGGCACTAAATACTTTTCGTGTTCATTTAGCGAGCCTCGAACCAACGAAGCGCCTAAACAAGTTAACACGCAAATAATTGAAAACGACGATTTACCCTTTTAATTATGTTTATAGACGATAATAGCTTACGTAAGGAGTTGAAATCGATTCTTCTTACGAAAACACGAAACCAAGTAGTAAAGGAAATTAAATCCAAAGGGTTAAAAATGCATCAATATACAATAGACCGTTTTTTGTCGGGCGCATTGGTAAGCATTAAAACGCTTCGAACCTTAGACGAATACGTTTACCGACAACAAAAAGGATTCAAATAAGTGTAATTAAAATATAAACATTATATTTGATGACAAATTAAACAAAATGGAATGGGTAAGCGTAGTCGCAAAAGACCATAAAGAATGGGTTAAACTTGTAAAAACTTTTGGCGAAGATTTTTACGCGGAAGACATTGTACAGGAAGCCTACTTACGTTTGTACCGATATTGCAAACCCGAAAACGTTATTCAAAATGGGCAAGTTAATAAAGGTTTTATGTATTTTGTGCTACGCAATCTTTACTTATTACATATTAAGAGCGAAAAAAAGGGAGAAATGGTAAACTTAGATAACTTACCCCTACTAAAAGACGAACCAACCAACTTACCAAAGGAAGAAGCCTACTCAAGAATGTTAGCTAAAATTTACGAAGAAGTTGATTCTTGGCATTGGTACGACAAGCAACTATTTACAATTTACAAAGACACGGACTTAAGTATTAGAGACATAGCCAAAGAAACTACGATTAGTTCGAGTTCGATTTTCAACACGTTAAAGAACTGCAAAAGTAAGGTAAGGAATAAGTTTAAGGAGGATTACGAAGATTACAAAAACGAAGATTTTGAATTTATTAAATAAACAACTATGGCACGACCAAGAAAAAAACAAGCCGAAGGGCTAGGAGACACGGTAGAAAACATTTTAGAAGTTACAGGAATAGCAAAGGTGGCTAAATGGGTACTAGGCGAGGACTGCGGTTGCGAGGAGCGCAAACAAAAACTAAACGACCTATGGAGGTACACTAAACCCGAATGCCTAACAGAAGACGAATATAAATACCTAGACGAATTTTTTACTAACCTAAAAAGTAGCGTTAGCCCTAACCAACAAAGGGAGTTATTAAAGATTTACAACCGAGTATTTAAGCAAAGAATGCAACCTACTTCCTGCGGTAGTTGCGTTAGGGAAATCGTAAACAAGTTAAACAAGCTATATTCAATTTACAAAGAAGAAAATGCCACTACCGAAGCCGAATCCTAACGAAGAAAAAAAAGAGTTCGTAATGCGTTGTATGGGGGACGATACGATGAATAAAGAATTTCCCGACACCGACCAACGTTTAGCAGTTTGTTCGTCTACTTACGAGGAATCTAAACTATCAAAACACGAAAACAATGGGACAAGGAAGACCAAATAAAATACATAGCCCCGAACACCTTTGGGAATTATTCACGGAGTACAAAAGACACGTAAAAAATAATCCTATTCTAAAACATACTTTCGTAGGTAAAGAAGGTAGGAGCGAATATAGCGAACTTGAACGACCTTTAACCATAGAAGGCTTTGAATGTTACTGCGCGGATTTAGGAATAATTCAAGACCTATCGAATTATTTTGCAAATTCGAATAATAGATACAAGCGATTTTCAACTATCGTTACGCGTATACGTAGGGAGGTTCGAAACGACCAAATCGGAGGGGGTATGGCAGGAATCTATAACGCAAGCATTACGGCACGTCTAAACAACTTAGTAGAGAAAAAAGAAATTACCAACGTCGAACAACCATTATTCCCCGATGTTTCGGAAGACAACAGCGATTCGGAAGATTCTAAATCTTAAAAAACGGATTAAGATTATTCAGGGTGGAACTTCGGCGGGTAAGACGTTCGGAATAATACCCGTGTTAATTGACAAAGCCGCAAGGCAGGAAGGTTTGGAAATAAGTATAGTAGCGGAAACGATTCCCCATTTACGAAGGGGCGCGCTAAAGGATTTCCTAAAAATAATGAAATGGACGGGACGATTCTTCGAAGATAGGTTTAACAAATCTTTACTGCGTTACGAGTTCGCCAATGGAAGCGTTATTGAATTCTTTTCCGCAGACGATTCGAGTAAACTACGGGGAGCAAGGCGCGACATTCTTTATATCAACGAATGTAATAACGTTACATTTGATTCCTATAACGAGTTAGCTATTCGAACACGAAAGGAGGTTTATTTAGATTTTAACCCTGCTAACGAATTTTGGGTGCATACTGAATTAAAGAACGAACCCGATTCGGATTTTTTAATATTGACCTACAAAGACAACGAAGCACTTGACCAAAGCATTATCGAACAAATCGAAAAGAACAAAGAGAAAGCGAAAACGTCTACATATTGGGCTAATTGGTGGAAAGTTTACGGCGAAGGGCAGTTAGGAATGTTGGAGGGGGTAGTTTTCAGTAATTGGAAACAAATAGACACGATACCCAAAGAAGCAAAGTTACTCGGTATAGGTTTGGACTTTGGATATACCAACGACCCGACTGCGATAATAGAAATATACAATTACAACGGGCAACGAATAGTTAACGAGGTAGCATACCAAACAGGGTTATTAAATAGCGAAATAGCGAAACTCCTACCAAAACACGTACCCGTTTACGCGGATAGTTCCGAACCCAAATCAATAGACGAAATTAAACGCTACGGAATAACGATTAAAGGGGTAACAAAAGGTAAGGATTCGATTAATTACGGAATAGATGTTATCCAACGTAACGAATACTTAGTTACTGCGAACAGCGGTAATTTAATCAAAGAATTGCGCTCGTATGTTTGGGACACGGACAAACAAGGCAAACGATTAAATAAGCCTATCGACTTTAATAACCACGCTATTGATGCTTTTCGTTACCACGAAATGGAAACGTTGGGCATAGGAGCAAATTACGGAAGCTATGCAATACGGTAAGACGGACGATATGTTAGTAATGATTCGCGCCGTAGAAGAATACATTTACGAACGTAAGGGCGTAAGGGTGCAAATAATGTTTAACAATATGCAAAGGTTTCCCGTTCACTTCGAAATGCTTTTGAAGGCTTATGAAGTTGCCATGAGTTACAAAAATCAAAATAAATAATTAATTATATATGAAAGTCGAAATAACTATTCCTAGTTCAATTAGCGAAATTCCTTTAATGAATTATCAAAAATTCCTGAAGGTTCAAAAGAATTCAAACGACGAAGAATTTATAGCGCAAAAAATGATTGAAATATTTTGCGGAATAGAATTAAAGGAGGTTGTTAAAATGAAGCTAACTAGCATTAACGATTTGGTTTTACATTTTAATCAAATATTTTCAGTTAAGCCAAAGTTTCAACCTAGATTCAAAATTGGAAATATTGAATACGGATTTATTCCCGACTTAGAAAATATAAGTTTCGGGGAATACGTAGATTTAGACAATTACCTATCTAATTGGGACGATTATAACAAAGCCATGGCAGTAATGTACCGACCAATTACGGAAACACGAAAAGAAAAATATAACATTTTAGAATATAACGGAGCATCTGAATTCAGCGAAGCAATGAAGTACGCGCCTATGGACATAGCAATAGGAGCAAGCGTTTTTTTTTGGACTTTAGGAAGCGAGTTATTAACCGCTACCCTAAACTATTTAAAAACGGAAACGAAGAAGATGACTCAAGAACAAGCGACTTTAGCGCAAGAACTCAGTTTGGAAAAAAATGGGGTTGGTATTCAAGCATATACGGACTTGCTAAAGGAGACCTTACAAAATATGACGAAGTTACAAAATACGGATTATTTAAATGCCTTACCTATCTTACCTTCGAAGCAGAAAAAACAGAAATAGAAATTATGGAAATAAAAAAACCTAGATTATGAACGGCTATTACTCACTACTAGACCAACTAAAAACGCATTTTAACTCCGACCCTTTAGTAAACACCGTTTCGCAAGGTTCGATATTCAACGTTGATTTAGGCAAACAAACTATATTTCCGTTAGTTCACGTTATGGTTAATCAGGTTACGTTTAATGATAACGTAATGACCGCTAACGTTACTTTACTTGCGATGGATAACGTAAGCCAACGCAAAGAGGAAGCGCCTAACACGTTCGAAACTGCGGACAACGAAATAGACGTTTTGAATACTCAATTAGCTATATTAAACCGAGCCTTCGAAATGCTAAAACACGGAAACATATGGGATAACCTTTACCAACTTAACGGCTCTCCTACTTGCGAACCTTTTACCGAGCGATTCGAAAACTATCTAGCAGGGTGGGCAATGACATTCGACGTAGATTTCCCTAACGATATGACACGTTGTTAATGGAAAAAGAACTACAATTACAAGCCTTAGAAAAGTTTCGCGATATTGTTATAAAAAACGCGAAAAATAACCTACGTCAAAAATCTGCTTCAGGCAAATTAAAAGATTCGTTAAACGCTGAAGTAAAGGTTATGCCTAATTCTATTCGTTTATTTTTTGAAATGGAGGAATACGGGTTTTACCAAGACCAAGGGGTAAAGGGTGTAAGTAGTGGACGAAGCCTAAGTAACTTTAGGTTTGGTTCGGGTTCGGGTAAAAAAGGAGGGTTAACCGAAGGCATAAAAAAATGGGTTAAATATCGAGGCATTCAGTTTAGAGACAAGAAAGGAAGGTTTTTAAGTAGCGATGCCACAGCATTTATAATTACTCGTTCTATTTGGCAAAAAGGAATAAAGCCTAGTATGTTTTTTACCAAGCCATTTGAACAGGCATTTAAAACATTACCAAACGAAATGATAGATGCTTACGGTTTGGAAGCAGAAAAAATGCTAGATACAATAATGAAAGAAAATATGAAGAATTATGGCTATAAGTGAAATATACGTTAGAAGCCCGTTTATTTTAGAAATAGACGTAGTAGGGCAAACAGGAAGTAAAATAGAACTATACATTTATAAAGACGGAACAACACCCCCAACTTTACCAAGTTACACGCTCGAAAAGTTAATTCCCGCAAGTAACAATACGCAAACGCTATATAACATTTCTCCGTACTTAATGGAGTATATAAAGCACGATAGTTTTCAAAACAACTTTAGCTCTAACACGGCTTTGTTAAATGTTGACGAATACATACTAGTAGACGTCAAAAGATATTACCTAATCGCGGGAACTTACGTACTAATTGACACGCTTAATTTTTATGCTTACGATGGTTACGGATATTATCAACAAGGTGTTAACCCTGCTTCTTTATACGCAGTACATTTAGAGCCGAAGAATTATTATTTTTGGAGCGGCGCGAATAATTTTCCAATATCCAACCCTTTACAAAGAGCGGGAACGTTTGTCAGTTATTTAGAAAACGGATGGTCCGTAAAATATACGCAACTTCAAACGGGTTTAAGTTTTACGAATAACATTACTGCGGACGGGATTTACAACCTTTACCGCGTTTATTCTCCTTATTATTTGACGGGAAATAAAGTAGAAGTGTTTGATACTTTTTCCAACTTAGTTTGGGAGGCTACGTTTTACCCAATAGAAGAATGCTACTACGATGTACAAGTAGTGGACTTTATCAATATGTACGGAACTTGGCAACGTGAATTCTTTTTCAAAGCCTCCTACCAAAGTTTAAACACAACCACAAGCGAGTTTAATTTAATGCAAAAAATAGGGGCTTCTGCACAATGGGACACAAACCTAAACCAACGACAAGTATTTAACACGAACGGAATTATAACCCATAGAGTAAATACGGGATGGGTAGACGAATCCTTTAACTCAAATCTTCAGCAGTTACTTTTAAGCGAACGAATTTTATTAGACGGGAAACCCGTTAAAATGAAAACAAAAGATTTTAACAAAGAAAAGAACCTAAACAACAAAAAGATAAATTACACTTTAGAGTTCGAAGAAAGCTACGATTTAATTAACAACGTGATTTAATGAAAAGGCAAGTTAGAATTTTTGTAGAAGGTAGGCAATTAGATTTATTCAACGATGAAAGTATAGAGGTAACTTCTACCATTCAAAATATACAGGACATTTCGAAAACGTTTACCGATTTTTCGCAATCCTTTACGATTCCTACGAGCGCGAATAATAACGCTATTTGGCAATACTTCTACGAAAACGCGTTGAATAGTTCTATTAATTACCAAGAACGTTTAGAAGGTTACATAGAAATAGATATGACATTTTTTAGAAGGGGAAAAATCCAAATGGAAAAGAGCCAACTAAAAAACGGACAACCTAACTCCTACACTATAACTTTTTACGGGGATGTAACTACGCTTAAAGATTTAGTAGGAGAGGACTTGTTAAGTGTGTTAGACCATTCCACACTTGACCACGACTACTCGTTTACGGAAATATACAACCGCATAACAAACCCAACTATTGATTGGGACGTATGTTATCCCTTAATAACTTCAAATCGAGTTTGGCAATACCAAGGGGTAGACCCAAGCGGAAATTTTCCTAATTGGTATTCGAATACAGGGGCAAATAACATAAGCAACAACGCAGGAGCCATAGATTACCGCGAATTATTCCCTGCGGTTAGAGTTAAAAGTATTTTCGATTTAATTGCAGCGCAATACGGAGTAACGTTTACAGGAAGTTTCTTAACGGACAATAGATTTAAGCAGGCTTACCTATGGTACAAAAATAAAAACGATTTTGACTTTATTGGGCAAGCGCAAAACGTTACCTTTAATTCAGTAATAGCTCAGGGAGGAAGTACGTACAACCTTAACCCAAGTTCGCCTCCTTACGTTTTTGATTTTACGCAAAACGTATTAAACGTTTACTACCAAAACGGCGCTTCTTTTATGGGCATAACTTTTTCGGTAGCTAGTAACTCTAACCCTTCGGTAATATATTACTTAGATACTTACGTAAATGGTTCACTTTATCAAACTACGCAAGGTCAAGGATTTACCTTAAACGCAAGCATTACTAACATTCCAAATGTACAAGGTTTATATGATGTTTACGAATTTAAATTAAGAGCGAGCGCGGCGGTATCTATTACCTTGGATATTACCTACTCGGTAAGTTATTTTATAGGGGCTAACTTTTTTACTGATTTTGTTACCATAGATACAAATGTAAACAACCTAACTACTTTTAGCGATTTACAAACCTTAGCGCCTACTATGAAGGTGCAGGATTTTATTTCGGGCATTCTTAAACAATTTAACCTAACTTGCTACGGCACTAAGCCAAACACATTTAATATAGTTCCTTTAGCCGATTGGTACGGAGCAGGAGCGGTAATAGACATAACCGAATTTACGGATAAAGACGAAATAGGAATAGACCGCGTAAAACTTTACAAAAAAATAGGTTTTAAGTTTCAGCCTTCGGAAAATTTTATGAATAAAAAATATTTTGAAGTTGGCTTAAAAGAATGGGGGAACACGGAATACCAATACCCGTACGATGGGGGCGAATTTACTTTAGAAGTTCCGTTTGAAAATATGCTATTTAACAAATTTACGGGTACGAACTTGCAGGTTGGATACTCGTTAGACAGTTCGTTTTCGCCTAATATTCCTAAGCCTTTATTATTGTACAAATACGGAGGTGTTACGCTAGCAACGCACGTACATTATACGGATGGAACTAACCACTTTACGAATTTAGATTATACAATGTTCGGGCAGGATTTAACAAATAACGGAATTAAATACTCGTTAAACTTTGCGCCCGAAACTTCTTCTTATTGGCTTACTCCTATACAACAAAGTATTTTCGCAACGTATTATTTTCCGTATTTAGCTAACTTATTTAACCCTAAAAACAGGCTACCAACGGTAAAAGCTAATTTACCCGTTTCAATTCTTACAGGAATCCAATTAAACGATAGGGTAATAATTAGGGATAAAAGGTATTTAATAAATCAAATGAAAACGAATTTAGTTACAGGCGTAACGGAGTTCGAATTACTTAACGATTTTATGCCCGTTAACCCCGTTTATATTTTGCAACCACCACCCGACAAAGACGTAGTAGTAGTTCCTATTACGTTACCTAACGTAACTTCGAAAACGGGTTCTGTGGCTTCGGTTAGATTTACTTCTACAAATTCGGACGTAGTCATAACACCCGACGAAATAACGGAAGATAGAAGCGTAGAAATAACCCTACCGACTTTAGATACCGCTACACGGATAACCGAGGAAAGCGAAGTAAGAATAACAGAAGACGGATACACCTTAGAAACCGAATCGCGAAACGATGTTATTTTTATCGACATTGAATACGAATACGCAAACGGAGAAATACTTAACGGACAAATTATAATTATAAGATGAGTTACATAAAACAAATTATTGGATTATTACAAGTAGATGAGTTCGTAGGAAAACACGAATTTATCGAAATCGCAAAGGGGAAATATAAACTACATAACGACATTAAAGGGCTTTGGAAACAAGGAATGCGCGAAATAAAAGTAAAGAGAAATGGCAGAAAAAAGAACGATTGAACTCGAAATAAAAGACAATACTAAAACGCTTAAACAACAGTATAAAGAAGCGGTTGTAGAATTGCAAAACATAGCGGCAGCTTACGGGGAAACGTCTACCGAAGCCGCACAGGCAGCCAAACGAGCCGCTGAATTGAAAGACCAAATCGAAGATACTAACGATTTACTACAATCGTACAAGGGCGAAGGTACTTTTATCGCTATGGGTAAAGCAATGTCCGCGGTCGCAAGTGGTTTTAGCGCTATCGAAGGCGGGTTAGGTTTAGTCGGTGTAGAATCGGAAAACGTTCAAAAAACAATGCTTAAAGTGCAAAGCGCAATGGCTTTGGCGCAGGGTTTAGAAGGTTTAGAAGATGCGGGGCGTTCGATGAAAAACCTATATAGTCGAATTAAAGAAACTTCGTTGGCGCAAAAAGTTTTAACGGGAGTTCAAACTGCCTATAATTTTGTAGTGGGCGCAGGAAGTGGAGCGTTAAAGGCTTTTCGTGCTGCTTTAATTAGTACGGGAATAGGTGCTATAATTGTAGCGGTTGGGTTACTAATCGCAAACTTTGATTTGTTGTTAGATGCGCTACAACCCGTTATCGAATCTTTAAAAGCGATTGGTGACTTTTTAGGCTTTACTGATTTTGCAGGCGAAGAAGCGCACGAAAATGAAATGGCTCGTTTAGAAGCAGAAAAACAAGCACGTGAAGAATTAGCTGCCGCAAGGGAGGCGCAATTTAACTCAAGCCAAAAACAATACGAGCGCGAAATTGCTTTAATGGACGCGCAAGGTAAGGATACTAAAAAACTAACTAAACTCAAAATTGAAGAATCGATTAAATATCAAAAGGAAAAACTTAAAGAAATTGAGTTAGAAATACGGGCTTCCGAGCAAACAGTAAACACTTTAAAAAAATTGGTAGGTACTGATAGTGAATCAATTAAAAGATATGAAGATATAAAAAAACAACGCATTGAATTAACCGAGGGAATCAAAGATGCACAAAACCAATTATTAATTAATGAAGTAAACAATAATAAGAAATCCGCAGAAGCAGCACAAGCCGCCGCCGAAAAAGCGAGGGAAGCAGCTAAGAAAAAACGCGAAGATTACGTAAGCAACTTACAAAAACAAAACGAAGACGCTGCAAAATTAGAAGAAGAAGCAGAAAATCAAAGGTTGGCGTTAATGCAAGACGGAATAGAAAAAGAAAAAGCATTACGCGAAGACCAATTTAACGACTACCGCGACAACTTTTTAAAAGAACGTACAAAGGAAGAACAAACCGCTTTAGATAACCAATACAAAGAAGGAAAAATAAGCCGTGAAACTTACAATAAATTAACGGAAGAATTACAAATTAACGCTTATAATAAATTAACCCAACAGGAAAAAGATATTTTAAAAAACGCTAAGGAACTTTTAAACAAAGATTTATTAGCGATTGACGAAAAGTACCAAGCCGAAGTAAAAAAACGTGCGGAGGATTTTCAAAAGAAAATGCAAGACGATGAAAAGCAAAGAAAGTTAGCATTTGATATGGAAATCGAGCGAATGGAGGAAGAAAACTACCAAGCAAGTTTAACCGCTCAAGACAAAGAACTTTATTTGATTTCAGAAAAATACGCCGAAATGGAGCGTATGGCTAAAGGTAACGCGGATGCCGAAAAAACGATAGCCGAAATGAGAGGAAGGGAGGTAGCCGCTATTAATCAAAAGTACGACAAAGAAAACGAAGAGCGTAAACGCGCAGAACTTGAAAGAAATGTAGGTTTTGCAAAACAAGGCTTAACCATTATTCAAGACCTTACCGACTTATTCGGAAAAAAAGGAATAGAAAGCGCACGTAAAGCATTCAAGGTAAAGAAAGCCGCTCAAATGGCAAGCGCCTTAATCGACACTTATATGAATGCAACCGCAGCCTATGGTTCGCAATTCTTGCCATTACCCGACCCAAGTTCACCCGTTCGAGGGGGAATAGCAGCAGGGTTAGCCGTTGCAGCGGGTTTAGTTAATGTCGCTAAAATTGGCGCTCAAAAATTCGAAGGTGGAGGTTCTTCGGGTGGTGGTGGCGGTGGTGGCGGTGTTAGTGGTGGTTCTCTTTCCGCAGGCGGGGGAATGCAAGCCCCTAACTTTAATGTTGTAGGAAATAACGGACTAAACCAATTAGCCCAACTTCAACAACAACCCACGCAAGCATTCGTAGTTAGTGGCGAAGTAACAAGCGCTCAGAGTTTGGATAGAAACAGAATACAAAACGCAACACTTTAAGGAAATTAAAATTATTAAGTTATGAGAATTATTGAACTCATTATAGACGATGAAGACCCGCAGAGCGGAATAGACGCGGTAAGCGTTGTACATTCGCCCGCTATCGAGGAAAACTTTGTAGCCTTAAAAAAACACGAAATCGAATTAAAGGAAGTTGATTCCGAAAAGAGAATTCTAATGGGTGCGGCTTTAGTGCCTAATAAACAAATTTACCGCAGAAATTCAAAGAACGAAGAATACTATATTTACTTTAGTTCCGACACGATTCGAAAAGCGAGCGAACTTTTTTTAATCAACTCAAACCAAAATAACGCAACCTACGAACACGAAAAAAAGGTTACAGGTTTAAGCGTTGTAGAAAGTTGGATAATCGAAGACGAAGAAAAAGACAAAAGCAAACTATACGGATTCGACTTGCCTAAAGGAACTTGGATGATTTCGATGAAAGTAAATAACGAGGAAATTTGGAACGATGTTAAAGAGGGTAAAGTAAAAGGCTTTTCTATCGAAGGTTACTTTGCGGATAAGTTCGAAATGAGCGCAGAAGAAGCCGAAGCTATCGAAGTAATAAACGAACTTAAAAATCTATTAAACATAAAATAAAATGAGTAACTTAAACACTATCCTAAACAAATTAGGAAAAATTGAATTAGAAAACCACCAAGTAAGTTTAGCTTTGGTTGACGATTTAAAAACTATTGTGGCTAAAATAAAATCAGAGGAAGGAGAATCTAATAAAATGAAAAATGATTCTTTAAAGGCTAAAAAAATGTTTGACGATGCTATTAATTTGAAAAACGCATTACAAAATAATTACGAAGCAAACAAAGTTAAATATGAAAAACAACGTAAAGAAAGTAACGATTTCTTTAAAAAGATTTCAGCTCAAGCAAAAGAATTAGGAATATCAATTAATGATTTACCTATTTACAAAGAATATTTAGACGCAAGTAATCTTCTTAATCAATTAGATAAATCAAACCAAGATAATTGGAGTTTAATTTCTAAATATTAATGGCTAAACAAGTTGCAACTTCTAACCACGTTCAAAAGCCGAAAGTAAAGCGTCCTAACGTACACGCCAAAAGTAAAACGAGCAAACTAAAGAGTTCAAAGAATTACGTTAAACTAAATAAAGGTCAAGGATGAATGAAAACGGAAATAAACCAAGGGCAAGCCGTACAAGTGGTAAAAGAGCCTGCCTATGTAAAGACGGAAAATACAGGCGTAAATGTTGTACAGGCGAACTACAAAACCAAGGTATAGGAGGGGATGTTACACCACCACAACCACCCGCGCCAAATTGGAATCCTTTGCCGTAAAAATGCAACAACCAAAAAACAAATAAGTTATTAAGTTATGAAAAACATTTTAGACAAGATAAACCGAGCGGACGAAATCCAAGCCAACTTGGAATTGGATAAAACCGAATTAGCTAAACACGAAGTAGAATTAGCTACTGTTAAAGAAGTAGATACTAAATTAAAATCTTTTAGTCTTCCGTTTTCCGATATATCTAAAGTTCAAGGTAATGTATCTTCAGTTCAAAATGCTTTAAGAAATTTAGAGAAAATAATAAATGAAACCATACAAGAAGCAAAACAGATTGAAGTTAAAGCAAAAGAATTAGGTATAAATGCTAATTTAGAAACAGGCTTAAAATATGCTAACGAAAAACTAAAACAAATATCAAATGCAAATTCTTTATTTGCTCGTTTTGTTTCTGAAATAGAAAAACTTAAATAAATAAATATGAAAAATAGCACACTTTTACAACACATTAAAAGCCTTCTTAGCAAAGAAATTAAGTTAGAGCAAATGCTTATGGGGGACGGAGTAACCAAAATCGAAGCGGATTCATTCGAAGCAGGTAAAGAAGTTTTTGTCGTAACGGAAGACGAGCAAAAAATTGCCGTTCCCGTTGGCGAATACGAACTAGAAGACGGACGTATTTTGGTAGTAGTAGAGGAAGGTATTATTTCCGAGGTTAAAGAAAAAGAGGAAGAAGTAGAAGAGGTAGAAGAAGAAACCAAAGAGGAAGTAACCGAGCCTATGCCCGAAGAAGAAATGAGCGCACCCGTATCTGCTCCAAAGAAAACTATTGAATCTATAGTTAAAGAAACGTTCTTTAGCGAAATGGAAAAACTTAAAGAAGAAAACGAATTGTTAAAAGCAGAATTGGCTAAACTTTCCAAAGTTAACGTAGTTGCAACCGAAGCGACCGAACTTAGCGAAACACCCGAACCAATCGCGTTTAACCCTGAAAATGAAGCTAAAGCGGATTTCGTTAAGATAGGCGCTAAAGCACCACGCGGAATAATGGATTCCGTATTAAACAAAATGTATAAATAATCTAAAAATTAGAAAAAATGCCAAATCCAAACATTACAACAACGTACGCAGGTCAGTGGGCAGGTAAGTACGTTTCTGCGGCTCTTTTGAGCGCGCCAACTATCGAAGGCGGAGGGGTTACCGTTATGCCTAACGTAAAATTCAAAAGCGTTATCCAACGTTTAGAGACAACTAACTTTTTGCAGGATGCAACTTGCGACTATAACACCGCAGGAACAGTTAACTTAACCGAGCGTGTGTTAGAAGTTAAAGACCTTCAAGTAAACATGACACTTTGTAAAAAAGAGTTCCATTCTACTTGGCAATCTATCGAAATGGGTTACTCTTCTTTCGACACTTTACCAAAATCTTTTGCTGATTATTTAATCGCTTACGCTGCTGAAAAAGTTGCAGCCGCTAACGAAATTTCTATTTGGCAAGGTTCTGCATCAACTTCGGGTCAATTTGACGGGTTGTACGCCACCGCATTGGTAGACCCTTTATTGCCTGCGGGTCAATTAGTACCTTCTTCTCCAATTACTCCTTTGAACGTAGTAGGTGAATTACAAGCTATTGTAGACGCTATTCCTGCTTCTTTGTACGGAAAGCCTGATTTGAAAATTTACCTTTCTCAAAACTTCGTAAAAGCGTATATTTCTGCTTTAGGTGGTTTTGGAACTGCGGGTTCAGGTTCCCTTGCTAACGCGGGTATAAATGCACAAGGTACTATGTGGTACACTAACGGAAACCTTAGCTTTAATGGTATTCCAATCTTTATGGCTAACGGACTTGCTAACGATACCGCTATGGCTACAACTACTTCTAACCTTTACTTTGGATGCTCACTTTTGAGCGACACTCAAGAAGTTAGAGTAATAGACACCTCCGCCACATTGGGTGATGACAATGTACGAGTTATTATGCGATATGCAGCGGGTGCGCAATACGGAGTTATCGAAGATATCGTAGTTTACGGATAATCCACATAACTAAAATATAACGGGGTGGTGGATAAAACTGCCACCCTTTTTTTTAAACTTTTAAAACTAAAATAAAATGAGTTGCGATATTTCACATGGTAGAATTGAGCCTTGTAAAGATGCGGTAGGGGGGTTGAAAAACCTTTACATTCTTAACTACGGGCTTTACGACGAAACCGACATTACTTACGATACTACGGTAGGTTACGAAGATGTTATTACAGGTATTACTTTAACACCTATTGCACCTGCAACAACCGCTTATATTTACAAGTTTGAACTTAAGGGAACTAACTCCTTCGAGCAAACAATTACAAGTTCACGCGAAAACGGAACTACTTTCTTCGAGCAAGTATTAACCGTTATGCTTAAAAAGCAAGACGCGATTACGCACAAACAAATTAAATTGCTTTCTTACGGACGTCCTAACATTATCGTTGAAAACAACAACGGGCAATACTTTATTGCAGGACTTTTGCGAGGAATGGATGTAACCGCGGGTACTATTTCAAATGGGACTGCGCTTGGTGACATGAACGGATATTCTTTGACTTTCACAGGTCAAGAAGCAACCCCTGCAAATTTCTTAGATGCTGCAACCGAAGCGCAATTAGTAACTTTGCTTAACAACCCTACGGTAGTTAATTCATAAGATGTTCTAAAAAGGTAAAGAGGGGGGTTAATAGCCCCCTTTTTTATTGCACAAAAAACACGTTAACGAGTTATTATAATATGATAGTAGTTCAACAAACTAACGTAACTCAAACGTTTAACTTTATTCTTAGGTTCGGAAGCGGTGTAACGCTCGAACTAACGGACGAAAACACGAATGATACCGTACCCGTTTCGGGGTTATTTACTACAGGCGATTACGTCCATTCCTTTAGTGGTGTTTTGCCAACTTTGGAGAACCATTTTTATTGGGCGGTAATTAAAGACGGGGGAGGAAACCTACTATTAAAAGAACGAATGTTTTGTACTAACCAACCGATAGACACGTTTTCGGTTAACGACGGGGAGTACATTTCAAACCAAACAACTAACGACTTTATAATGTATGAATAACGTTCACGTTTTACAATTAGCAGAATACCAACAACCGACTATCCAAGAATCGAAACGCGATGCATGGGTAGAATTTGGGGAAGATAACAATTACTTTAATTACCTAATTGATAGGTACACGAAATCCACCACAAATAGCGCGATTATAAACAACGTAAGCCGTTTAATTTACGGCAAAGGTTTAAGCGCGTTAGATGCTTCGCGTAAGCCTAACGAATACGCTCAGTTAATGACTTTGTTTAGCGCGGAATGCTTGCGTAAAATGGTATTCGATAGAAAGTTATTCGGGCAGTTTGCAATGCAAGTTCACTACAACGAAAAGCACGATAAAGTATTAAAGGTTTACCACATTCCCGTTAACTTATTACGTGCGGAAAAATGCAACGAAAAAGGCGAAATAACGGGTTATTACTATTCCGATAATTGGGAAGATGTACGCAAGTTCCCTCCTACGCGAATTCCCGCGTTTGGACATTCTAAAGATAAGGTAGAAATAATGTTTGTTAAGCCTTACGGCGTCGGAATGAAATACTATGCCTACCCTGATTACCAAGGCGCAATACCTTACGCAGTTCTTGAAGAAGAAGTAAGCGACTATCTAATTAACGAAGTTCAAAACGGGTTTTCAGGCACGAAGGTAGTAAACTTTAACAACGGAATTCCAAGCGAAGAACAACAGGATTTAATTAGCCAAAAGGTTTTATCTAAACTTACAGGCTCGAAAGGTCAAAAAGTTATCGTAGCGTTTAATCAAAACCAAGAATCTAAAACAACGGTGGACGATATTCCATTAAACGACGCGCCCGACCATTACACGTACCTAAGCGAGGAATGTTTACGCAAAATAATGTTAGGACACAACGTTACAAGTCCGTTACTTTTCGGTATTGCTTCTTCTAACGGGTTTAGTTCCAACGCAGACGAATTACAAAACTCGTTTATCTTATTTAACAATATGGTTATTAAGCCTTTCCAAGACGAAATAATTGAGGCTTTCGATAGGATATTAGCGTTTAACGGAATAGCCTTAAAATTATTCTTTAGAACGCTAAAACCTTTAGAATTTACCGACCTTGAAAACGCAACTACGGAAGAACAAGTAACCGAGGAAACGGGAGCGGATGCAACCGAACTTAAAGCACAAAGCACGGAAGAACAAATAGCGTTAGCGTTACAGGAATTTGGCGAAGAACCGCAGGAAGATTGGTTACTAATAGACGAAGCGCCTGTTGATTATGACACGGACGAAAAAGAAAACGCTTTGTTAAGGGGTGAAAAAAGTTTATTTTCTAAGTTAGTAGAATTAGTAAATACAGGAATAGCATTCCCCAACGCTAAATCGGAACAAGATGAAGTAATAGAAGGAGTAAAGTTTATTACTCGTTATGTTTACGAAGGCGAAGACGGCGGTAAAAGCGGTAAAACACGCCCTTTTTGTAAACTAATGAAAAGCGCTAAAAAGATTTACCGAAAAGAAGACATTGAACGCATGAGCAAAAGCGTAGTAAATGGATTCTACGTTAATGCAGAAGGCGAACAAATAGGCTTCGGAAAAAAAGGAGAATTAATGTACGACATTTGGTTGTATAAAGGCGGCCCGAATTGCCACCACCGATGGAATAAACAAGTTTACGCGCAGTTCGATAGTAAGTTTGGAATAGACGTTAATAGCCCAAACGCAAAAAGAATAGCAGTTAAAAAAGCGGAAAAATTCGGATACAAAATTAAAAATAACGCATTGGTTTCGACACGTCCAATAGATATGCCGAACCGAGGTTTTTTACCTAAATAGAAATGGCAGAAGCATTACTAATTACAAGAGACGATTTGGTGCGATTTACCGCACTAAACGGCAACATAGATACCGATACCTTTATTCAATGGATTAAAGTTGCTCAGGACATCCATATTCAGCAGTATACGGGAACGCAATTACTTGAGAAAATCAAAGCGGATATAGTAGCGGGAACGTTGGCGAATCCTTATTTAGACCTTGTCGAAACCTATTTAAAGCCTATGTTAATTCATTGGGCGATGGTTGAGTACCTTCCGTTTATGGCTTATACAATGGCGAACAAGGGAATCTTTAAGCATTCAAGCGAGAACGCTTCAAACGTAGATAAAAACGAGGTTGATTTTCTTATAGACAAGCAAAGATATTTAGCGCAAAATTACACCGAGCGTTTTGTTCAATTCATGATTTTTTCGGGTAACACTTTCCCCGAATACTACACTAACACGAACTCGGATATTTATCCAAACACGGATTCTAATTATACAGGATGGGTTATATGAAAAAGCAATACGAGCCAAAGAAAAGCAATATAATTAAGTTACAAAAACTTGTTAAAAAACTAACGAATGGAGAAAAAAATAAGCCAATTAACGGCAAAGGGCGCTAACTTAGCTTCTACCGATTTATTAGAAATTTCCGAAGTTACTGCGGATGGTTACGCGAGTAAATACGTAACGGGAGCGGAAATAATAGGCGCTATCCCTATTACTGAAACAAACCCTAGCACGATTGGAACGGCTAACGGAACGGCAGTTACAGGAACAAGCATACAAATAAGCGCTTCCGTTTTGATTCCTGCGGGAACGTTAGTAGCGAATAATACTCTCTACATAAAAGCATTCATAAATAAAACGGCGGGGTCGGGCGTTACTACACCACGTTATTACATTAACACTATTAATGGATTAACGGGCGCAACTTTACTTGGCGCGGGTGGTTCAATGTCTACAAGCGTTTATTTTCAAAGGTTTGAAAGGAATATTTTCTTCGATGGCACGAACTTAAATTCGTTTTTGGCGGGTACAAGTGCGTCAAATGATTATACTTTGAGCGGTATAACTTTAACGGCTTTCAATCCATTGATTGACAATTATTTAATTTTTGCAATAAGCAACGGAACAACAACACCCGACAACGGAAACTTTAAACGCGTAATAGTTCAAAAATATGATTAACATAACCAAAATTCAAAGCGGGTTTGTAATGCACGAAACCGAGTATTTACTAGAAGGTGAAGCCGAAGTATTAGATACTACGCAGGCGCATTTTCCTACCGATAGAGGAACTATTTTACTAGATACTTCCGTAACCATTGACGAACAAGAATTTAGCACGATTCAATTATTTATTGATTACCTATACAAATGAATTATAAAGGGGTAGCGGGAATGTATTTTGTTTTGGCTTATGCGGGTTGTTTTGTTGCTTTATTAGAAGGGGAACAAAGCTACGTACGTATTTTGGCAGCCGCATACATTTGCCTACTTACTTTTCAATTATTACAATCTTATGAAAGCAACCGCGACGATTTTACTAACGACGATTCAAACTAAATGGCTTTCCCTTTTGGGAATCGTTTTAGCCTTTTTTATGCCTATTACGGGAATGGTATTGGCGGTAGGATTCGCTATCTTTTTAGATACGATAACGGGTATTTGGAAAAGCCGTAAAAACGGAGTTACTATACGCTCTAGAAGGTTAAGCGCGGTAATATCTAAAATGTTTCTTTATCAACTTACTATTAT